>BNJS01001947.1_pt1 | contig 131373 bp, 140 predicted proteins | sample 8540461 | NCBI WGS metagenome assembly BNJS01 (sample SAMD00202454, study PRJDB9452) | human saliva metagenome | isolation source: human saliva | place: Japan
GAATTTAAAAAGGTAGTCTCGAAGATACTCCAATTTAAAAGCAAATGCTATGAGAGAAGAAGTAACCAGAATGGCTGGGAAAGTAGTGGTGAGTGATAATATTGTCAGAAAAAGTAAATTTAATGGCAATCAGCATACTAAAAATTTTTCAATCTAAAGTTTTTGTCTGACTAGCGAAGTCTGTCCGATTAAACTTTAGATTCCTACGGTAAACTATTAGTGTTTACCGTATTATTAGTTATAATTCATATAATTCCGAGATTACATTTGAAATACTAGTTAGCAACTCTTGCGAGTTTTCCCTATTTATTGCTCACAATATAAATTGAAAATAGGCATGAAAAAGACGATAGATTTTTTATTTCTATCGTCTTTAATACTTTACGTTCGACAAACTGGGAGTTGTCTTTCCGTTGTTGCCAAGAAAGCCTCACTTATCTATATTTTTCCAATCTCACAACCCTTCTTCGTCCGGAAGAGTAATCCCATTCTTATAATTATATCCCATCTTCAAATAAAAAGGTGTTGCAGTTATAGAAGCTGGAATTTCTACTCTTTTTGCCCGAAGGAAAAATTCATCTTTCTCAAGTGTTTCAATAATCATTCGCCCTACACCTTTTCCTTGATAATCCGGTAGTACAAAAATAGTGAAAAGACTACTTTCATCTTCTTTATCCCAATATGGTCCTATCGCCCCACACCCAACAATCTTTTCAGCATCACATACCACATAAAAATGCATCCAGTTTGCTCTTTCTAAAATATTTTGTGGTTGCAAAATCTTTACATCATTTTCTATATACTCTAATGAATAATCTTTGATATTAGTAGTCTAAAGTTGTTACAACCAATTCTGGACACTTTTCTGCATCTTTAGGTTCAAATTTTCTCACAAAGCATCTTATTTTTCCTCCACACCTTCAAATTTATCATATTATCCATATTATACCATATATACCTATTTAAAAATGTAGATTAAAGATAAATATAGTTTATAGTGAAAAATTAGTAGTTTTGTTGTTAAATTGTTGTTAAAATAAAGTAAAAAGCCTTAGAAAGATTGATTTCTAGGCTTTTTTTAACTTATTAACTCTATTCCCACTCAACAGTTGCAGGTGGTTTACTTGTGATATCGTAGACGATACGGTTAACGTGGTCAACTTCGTTTACGATACGCACTGAGATTTTTTGGAGGACTTCCCAAGGGATCTTAGCGAAGTCAGCTGTCATTCCATCGATAGAAGTGATAGCACGGATAGCGATGGTATAGTCGTAAGTACGACCATCTCCCATAACACCTACTGAACGAACGCCAGTGTTAACAGTGAAGTATTGCCAGATATCGCGGTCAAGACCAGCCTTAGCGATTTCTTCACGAAGGATAGCATCTGATTCACGAACAGTTTCAAGTTTTTCTTCAGTGATTTCACCCATGACACGGATAGCAAGTCCTGGTCCTGGGAATGGTTGGCGCCATACGATGTGGTCTGGCATACCAAGTTCTGTACCAAGGGCACGAACCTCATCCTTGTAAAGAGTGTTGAGTGGTTCGATGAGTTCAAACTGCATGTCTTCTGGAAGTCCACCCACGTTGTGGTGAGACTTGATAGTTTGAGCAGTATCCGTACCAGACTCAATAACGTCTGTATAAAGTGTTCCTTGAGCAAGGAATTTCACATCTGTTAGTTTGCTTGCTTCGTCATCAAAGACATAGACAAACTCGTTACCGATAATCTTCCGTTTTTGTTCAGGATCAGATACACCAGCCAATTTATCAAGGAAACGTTTAGCAGCATCTGCTTTGACAATGTTCAAACCAAACTTACCACCAAGCATATCCATAACTTGGTCAGCTTCACCTTTACGGAGAAGACCGTGGTCTACAAAGATACAGATTAATTGATCACCGATGGCTTTTTGGAGAAGAACCCCAACAACAGAAGAGTCAACACCACCAGAAAGTCCGAGGAGAACACGTTTGTCTCCAACTTTTTCACGGATTTGTTTGATTTGCATCTCGATGAAGTTATCCATAGTCCAGTCACCTTTAGCACCACAGATATTCAAGGCAAAGTTACGAAGGATATCATAACCGTGAACTGAGTGGCGAACTTCTGGGTGGAATTGGATACCATAGATTTTCTTATCTGGATTTTCGATAGATGCGTATGGACAGTCAGCAGAAGTTCCAGTACGGACAAAATCAGCAGGAATTTCTGTAACAGCATCCCCATGGCTCATCAAGACAAGTTGCTCATCTGGAGTACCCGCAAAAAGAGCAGACTCAGTGTGAGTCAAAGTGGATTGTCCATACTCACGGTTACCAGCATCGCCTGCAGGAACAACCTTACCACCAAGCTTGTGAGTCAATAGCTGCATACCATAGCAGATTCCCAAAATCGGAATTCCAAGTTCAAAAATCTCTGGATCAATATCAAATGATCCTTCTTCGTAAACAGAGTTTGGACCACCTGAAAGTACAATCCCGATAGGATTGATAGCGCGGACTTCGTCAGCCGAAATCTTGTGACTTTTTAGTTCTGAAAAGACACCAATCTCACGGATACGACGTGAGATGAGTTGGTTATACTGGCTACCATAGTCCAGTACGATGATCTTTTTCGACATCTTGCAAATCAGTTGAAATGTTGGTCATCTTTTTCCCTTTCTTAAAAAGAAATATCTTCTTGAATATTCTATCATAAAATGCCCCAGAATTACCAACCAAACAAGTGCAGTTTGACTTTTTCCCCATGAGATAGGGTACAATGGAAAAAAATAAAGAAAAGAAGTGAGCAAGCATGTTACCAGCTTATATGAAAATTCACGACCAAATCAAAAAAAGATATTGATGAGGGAAAGTTGGAAAATTGGGGAAAGACTTCCAAGTGAGCGAGACTTAGCTGAGGAATTTGAGGTTAGTCGTATGACCCTGCGTCAAGCCATCTCCCTTTTAGTTGAAGAAGGGGTTTTGGAGCGTCGTGTGGGTAGTGGGACCTTTGTTTCTAGTACTCGTGTTCAGGAAAAAAAATGCGTGGAACGACTAGTTTTACGGAAATTGTCAAAAGCTCAAGGAAAAACTCCGTCGAGTCATCTGATTTCCTATCGTCGGACCATTCCCTAATGAGCAAGAAGTGGCTAAAATTAGGGATCATTGCCAACTGAAAATATTATTCGGATGGAACGTGTTCGTTATGCAGATCAAGTTCCTGTTGTCTATGAAGTAGCTTCTATTCCTGAGAAATTTATCAAAAATTTCAAAAAAAGAAGAAGTAACCAAGCACTTCTTTTCAAACCTTACAGAAACATGGTTATCGAATTGGTAAATCTCACCAGACTATCTATGCTCGCTTAGCCAAGGAAAAAAAGATTGCTCATTATCTAGAAGTGGAAAAGGGGCATGCTATTTTAGGGTCTGACTCAGGTTTCTTACTTTGATGATGGAACGGCTTTTGAGTATGTAAAGAGCCAATACGTCGGAGAACGTTTTTGAATTTTTATCTAGAAAATAATTAGTTTTAAGAATTTCTCTTGAAGTAGAAATCTGATCTACTTTTAAGAGTTTTTTTATTTGGTTAAGATTAGAAAAACAGTTTTCAATTGAGAAAAATAGTAATCATACGAGTATTTTTCTAAAGATTCGTGTTATAATAGTTAGGTTATATGGTCCCGATAAGGTGGTAGTGAAGGTCGTTTATCGATTCTCTACCAGTACTTTTGTAACTCTATAACGAAATATTTTTTTAAGGGGGACATTTTTTTATGTCAGAACGTAAATTATTCACGTCTGAATCTGTATCTGAGGGGCATCCAGATAAGATTGCAGACCAAATTTCAGATGCTATCTTGGATGCTATTTTTAGAGCAGGATCCAGAAGCTCACGTTGCTGCTGAGACAGCTGTTTATACTGGTTCAGTTCATGTCTTTTGGTGAGATTTCAACGACAGCTTATGTAGATATTAACCGTGTCGTACGTGATACCATTGCAGAGATCGGCTATACCAATACAGAGTATGGTTTTTTCTGCAGAGACGGTGGGAGTTCACCCATCACTTGGTAGAGCAATCACCAGATATCGCTCAAGGGGTTAATGAAGCCTTAGAAGTTCGTGGAAATGCGGATCAAGATCCACTTGACCTAATCGGAGCAGGAGACCAAGGTCTCATGTTTGGTTTTGCGGTGGATGAAACTGAAGAACTTATGCCACTGCCAATCTCACTCAGTCACAAGTTGGTTCGTCGTTTGGCAGAACTTCGTAAGTCTGGTGAAATTAGCTATCTTCGTCCAGATGCTAAATCTCAAGTTACTGTTGAGTATGATGAAAATGACCAGCCAGTGCGCGTGGATACAGTCGTTATTTCAACTCAACACGATCCAGAAGTGAGCAATGAACAAATTCATGAAGATGTGATTAACAAGGTTATCAAAGAAGTGATTCCAGCTTCTTATCTTGACGATGAGACTAAATTCTTTATCAATCCAACAGGTCGTTTCGTTATCGGAGGACCTCAAGGAGACTCAGGTTTGACTGGTCGTAAGATCATCGTGGATACTTATGGTGGTTATTCACGTCACGGTGGTGGTGCCTTCTCTGGTAAGGATGCGACTAAGGTTGACCGTTCAGCTTCTTATGCAGCTCGCTACATTGCAAAAAACATCGTTGCTGCAGGTCTTGCTAAGAAAGCAGAAGTTCAATTGGCTTATGCCATTGGTGTAGCTCAACCTGTATCTGTTCGTATCGATACCTTTGGTACTGGAACAGTAGCTGAAAGCAAGCTTGAAAAAGCAGCACGTCAAATCTTTGACCTTCGTCCAGCAGGAATCATCCAAATGCTTGACCTCAAACGTCCAATCTACCGTCAAACAGCGGCTTATGGACACATGGGACGTACAGATATCGATCTTCCATGGGAACGCTTGGATAAGGTTGAAGCCTTGAAAGAAGCAGTTAGATAAAGTAAAAAGGAGTTGATTTAAACTCCTTTTTTACTTTTATTTATTGATAGTCTTTAAAAAAGCCCAGTTCCCAATGGACTTAGTCCCATACTCTAACTCCATAAAATCTAGTAATACATAATCGTTCTTTTTGTAGAATGAAACATTTTTTTCTGTACTGGTAATGAGTCCTAAGCGCTTGCAACCCTTGGATTTGACATAAGGCTCAACTGCGTCTCTAAGAAAGGCACTGCCCACTCCTTGTCCTTTAACGGATGGATTGACTGCAAGGAGCATCAAATACCAGTCAAAGCTATTTGATTTTTTCAAATGTTCTTCGGAACGGTCTACTAGATCAAGATACTTCAAAAAATTTCGTGGACTGATATAACGAAACAGTTTTTATTACGCCATTTAGCAAGTAAGATAAGATAGAAAAAAATCATTTTGTTGTAATAAGGCAACAGCTCAGATTTCTCCATCTTGTTCAGCTACTAAACAGGTCTCTTCTTTGATATAGAGGCGAGTCAGGAGACTTTCCAATAGTTCTAAAAAGCAGGATAGTAGTCAGGCTTTCTTTCAAATCATCTATAATTAGAGTTAAAAAAATGGATAGTCAAAAAAGCTGTCGGCTACTACTTTTTCCAATTTTTTTGGTATTCGTCTAGCCTTGCTTTTCTGTATATTATTTTTTTCCATTTATAAGCTCCTTTTTATCGTTCAATGTAAATAAATTATAGATCAAAGTACATATTAATTATTTTTCGATGAAAAATGTTAGAGACTTTCATCTCATGAAAATAGTGCAAACCAATTTAGTCAGTTGTCAAAGATGCTTTTTTGTTTAGATAAATTATGAAATATCACATTTAATCATGAAGTATGACTTTTTTTGAAAATATAAGGGATCTAGACTAGATATAAAGCACACGATAGGAGTTAGACATAAAGAATCTGAAAACTTCATAGAGTGCTGTCTCAAATATTGCTAAGATTTTATTTTTGTAGGGATTGAAATTTCAATCAATTTTTTTCAGAGTAGAGGGTCTTGATATTAGCTTCATCGATATTTTGCTTGTCAATCTTACGATTTAAGAAAAATTCTTGGATTTTCTCCATCTCTTTTTCGCGGATAGCGCGATGTTTATTTGAAATGAGGATTTCATAATGAAGCGGTGCCTGGGTAAAAATAACATCTGTATTACCCGCAGAATAAACCTCTACAAGTGTTGCATCGGTGCTTTCTAGCTGACTTTTAACAAGTTGCGAGTGTGAATTAGTAGTGTTGATGAGCTTCATAGGGTTTCCTCCTGAGTTTCTATGTCTATTATAGCACTTTTTGGAAAAATTGGGAAAGTTAACTTAAATTTGATGTTGTTTTTTCCAAGATTTGATAGCCCATTTATGACTTCCACGTTTGAGGATAGCAATAGCTTCATCAATTGGGAACCAGGCTAGATGATTGAAGTCTTCCAAGGGTTTTTGAACTTCTTGGAAAGAAGTTGCTTCGTAGAGATAGGCTGGATTGTAGTAGTGAGTATCGCGATGGCTAGAATAAAAATACTCGTCAGCCTGACCATAATAGCTACCGATTTCAGCCGTAAAGCCTAATTCTTCAATCAATTCTCGTTTGAGAGCTTCAAAGTGGTCTTCACCTTCTTCGATTTCGCCACCTGGCAAGAACCAAGCACCATTTGGAGCTTGAACGAGGATAATCTTTTCATGTGCTGAGTCAGGGATGACTGCATAAACACCATATCTAGTTTTGTAGGTTACACCCTCTGTTTTTTCTCCAAAGGTTGGATTTGTCATAAATTTCTCCTTTATGATTGCGCTTTCTTTCTATCATATTAAAGAATGCTCTTACTGTCAAGTAAGAACATTCTTTTTAGTATGAAGGAATTAGTCATTTGAGTCAACTGTTTCCAATTTATTTTTTTGATTTTGATCATGATTTTACCATTGCTTGTCATGACTGCCTTTGAGATCTTTTTCTCGCTTGGATTTTTCAAGGTAGTAGTCAGTAATCGCATCTTCGATATAGTCTTGAATCGTACGACGGAGTGGACGAGCTCCCATTTTTGGATCATAGCCAAGGTCTACAAGTTTTTCTTTAACCTTATCTGTGACATCTAGGTGGATGTTATTGCTAGAAAGGCGTTTATTGACATCATCCAGCATGAGGTCAACGATTTGAAGGAGGTTTTCCTTGCTGAGAGCCTTGAATTCGATAATCCCATCGAAGCGGTTCATGAACTCAGGGCTAAAGAAGTTGCCTAATTCCCCAAGGACAGAGTTGGTACGCCCTTCTCTAGCAGCACCAAATCCAACACTAGCTTCAGCTTTGCCTGTACCTGCATTTGAGGTCATGATAATGATGGCATCTTTGAAGCTAACGGTGCGACCTTGACCATCGGTTAAACGGCCATCATCCAAGACTTGAAGGAACATATGCATGACATCTGGATGGGCCTTTTCAACCTCGTCTAAGAGAATGAGAGAATACGGATTGCGACGCACTTTCTCAGTCAATTGTCCAGCTTCATCGTAGCCAACATAGCCTGGAGGGGCACCGACGAGTTTTGCCACGCTGTGTTTTTCCATGTATTCGCTCATGTCAAAGCGAATCATGCTATCAGCAGAACCAAAGAGTTCGATAGCCAGTTGTTTGGAGAGTTCTGTTTTACCAACACCAGTAGGACCAACAAAGAGGAAGCTACCGATTGGACGGTTTGGAGTACCGAGTCCAACACGGTTACGACGGATAGCTTTAGCGATTTTATCGACGGCATCATCCTGGCCGATGACATGGGCTTTAAGGTCATTCGCTAAATTGATAAGTTGAGATTGCTCTTTTTCTTTCAAATCACCAACTGGAATATTAGTCTTTTGCTCAATGATATGTTCAATCGTCTTTTCACTGATGATTGGCGTATCCTGGTCGGTTACCTTAGTCTTTTGCATTTCCTTATACTTGGCAATCTGATCACGGAAGTAGGCTGCTTTTTCAAAGTCTTCATCACGAGTTGCCTGAGTTTTAAGATTTTCTGCTTCGATTAAGCGTTGGTCAATCACCTTCGGATCCACAAAATTCAAGGTTAAGTTCATTTTTGAACCAGCTTCATCTAGGAGGTCAATAGCCTTATCTGGTAAGAAACGATCTTGGATGTAACGGTTAGAAAGAGTAGCAGCAGCTTCGATAGCCCCATCAGTATAATGAACATGATGGTAATCTTCGTATTTCTTTTGGATACCTTTGAGGATAATAATGGTTTCTTCAACTGTTGGTTCATCAACCTTAACAGGTTGCATACGGCGCTCAAGAGCTGCGTCTTTTTCGATAATGCGGTATTCATTCAGAGTAGTAGCACCAACCAGTTGGAGTTCGCCACGAGCAAGGGCAGGTTTGAGGATATTTCCTGCATCCATATTGCCATCTCCTGCAGAACCAGCTCCAACAATCTCATGAATCTCGTCAATAAAGAGGATGATATCATCGCGTCTGCGAATTTCCTCCATGAGTTTTTGCATGCGTTCTTCAAACTGCCCACGAATTCCTGTGCCTTGGACAAGACTAACGACGTCTAGGCGAATGACTTCTTTCCCTTGAAGTTTATGGGGAACGTCACCGTCAACAATTTTCTGAGCGAGGCCCTCGACAACTGCTGTCTTACCAACACCAGGCTCACCGATAAGGACAGGATTGTTTTTGGTTCTACGGTTGAGAATTTCAATGACACGGATGATTTCTTCATCACGACCGATAACAGGGTCGACATTTCCACGACGGGCAATCTCAGTTATATTGATACCGTACTCTTCCAAGAGTCCTTTTTCTTGACTAGGCGGAGGAGTTTGAGCTGGCCCACGATTTTGAGAGCCATAACCACCATTACCACCGTATCCGCCGCCTGACTGGGTTGGAGGAACATTGTTATTAGAAGAAGGTCTAAAGTTATTTAGGTCGTTAAAGAAGTCTCCAAAGGGATCAAAATCACGGTTGTTTAAATCTGTAATTCCTTTAAATAAGCTATTGTTAGGATCTGTTTTGATAATTTTGTAGCAGTTTTGACAAAGGTCAATTTGCTTTTGTTGTCCATTAAGATTGGTGTAAAGATGGATAGTTGAGTCATTGATTTTGCAGTTTTGACAGAGCATACCGCCACCTCATTTTCTTTCTTGGCTATTGACTAAAATCTAGAAAGGTCAAAAAAATAGTCAAACGATTCTATAGTTTCATTATATCATGATTGAAGGGAAAGCAAGTAAAAAGATTGAGTCTTAGAACTCATGAGTAAAGAGAGTTTTGTAGATGAAATATATGGGATAAAAAGAAAAATCCTATTTGTCATGCAAAAAAAGGATTTTCATTGTCAAAAGCAGGAGACTTCTCCGCATTTATTCAACTATTAGTATAGAAAGTTCGTAGATTTCCATCGCAATGAGGTCGATGCTATCAAAATGTATATGTTTCACGAGCTTCAACATCACGAAGTGTAAAGATTGGGCCATTTTCTTCGTCGTGGTTAAAAGCAACCTCTGCGACAACAACTCCCTTCGCGCTCAAAGTTACGTTTTAAGTTACCACCATCTTTTTGTCATTGCTTCTAAGCGATTGATGATTCTAACCAAATGTGATTCCATTTTGATTCTCCTCCATTTCTTATCTTTACTATTTTTACCATAAACAGACTCTACTTGACTAGAAAAAAACTAAGATTTCTCGCTATTTCTGTTTTCTTTGAAAATTTTATTGAAAATATCAGGAAAAAGAATTGCATTTTTTTATGCAAAAATATGTTATCCTTATACAAGTTTTTAAGTTAGAAAGTAGTGTATCTATGAATTTTTTTCTTTTTTTACCAAAATATCTGCCATATTTTAACTATGGTGCCCTCATAACAGTCTTGATCTCAGTTTTAGTTGTCTTTTGTGGGACAATTTTGGGTGTGCTCCTAGCCTTTGCTCAACGTTCAAAAATCAAACCTCTAGCATGGATTGCCAATATTTATATCTGGATTTTCCGTGGAACACCTATGATGGTCCAGATTATGATTGCCTTTGCGCTGATGCATATTAGTGCTCCAACTATTCAGGTTGGGATTTTGGGTGTTGACCTGTCTCGGTTGATTCCAGGGATTATCATCATTTCAATGAATAGTGGTGCCTACGTATCAGAGACAGTTCGTGCTGGGATTAATGCAGTTCCAAAAGGGCAATTAGAGGCAGCCTACTCTCTAGGTATTCGTCCTCAAAATGCCATGCGCTATGTTATCTTGCCACAGGCTATCAAGAATATCTTGCCAGCTTTGGGGAATGAGTTTATTACCATTATCAAAGATAGCTCGCTCTTGTCAGCAATCGGTGTTATGGAATTGTGGAATGGAGCTACTACGGTGTCAACGACTACTTACCTGCCCTTAACACCACTCTTATTTGCAGCCTTTTACTACTTGATTATGACCTCTATCTTGACACTAGCCTTGAAAGCTTTTTGAAAAATCGTATGGGACAAGGAGATAAGAAATAATGACTGAAACGCTAATTAAAAATTGAAAACCTTCATAAAAAAAGCTTTTGGGAAAAAAATGAAGTTTTAAAAGGGAATTGATCTTGAAATCAAAAAAAGGGGAAGTAGTGGTCATTATCGGACCGTCAGGTAGCGGTAAGTCAACCCTCCTTCGTTCGATGAATCTCCTCGAAGAAGCTACTAAAGGAAAGGTTATCTTTGAAGGAGTAGACATTACGGATAAGAAAAATGACATTTTTGCCATGCGTGAAAAGATGGGAATGGTTTTCCAACAGTTCAATCTCTTCCCAAATATGACAGTGATGGGAAACATCACGCTTTCTCCTATTAAGACAAAAGGCGAAAGTAAGGAAGTTGCTGAGAAGAGAGCCCATGAGCTTTTGGAAAAGGTTGGTTTGCCAGATAAGGCCGATGCCTATCCGCAAAGTTTGTCTGGAGGGCAACAACAGCGTATCGCTATCGCGCGTGGTCTAGCCATGGAACCAGATGTTTTGCTATTTGATGAACCAACTTCTGCCCTAGACCCTGAAATGGTAGGGGAAGTACTAGCAGTTATGCAAGAACTTGCTCAGTCAGGAATGACCATGGTTATCGTAACGCATGAAATGGGCTTTGCGCGTGAAGTAGCAGACCGTGTCATCTTTATGGCTGATGGTGTTGTTGTCGAAGACGGAACGCCAGAGCAAGTCTTTGAACAAACACAAGAACAAAGAACCAAGGATTTCTTGAGTAAGGTTTTGTAAGAGTTGTAAATTTATATCCATTTCGACTTTTTCTTAGGTGGATAGTTCGACAAGTATAGAAAAACTTCTTTACTTAGTTTAGATTAAAGTTATAAATAAAAAGTAGGAATCAGAAAACACTGATTCCTACTTTATTTTAGTTAAAACATGAAGCTAATGCTTGTAAGTATACCTAATACTGCGAAAATAATTTTCCAAACTTGGTGGTTCTTTTTGAAAAGCTTATCAGAGTATAGTGCTAGTATAAGAAATATAAAAAAATAGTATATATTTATGAAAGATTGACATGTCTATCCTCCTTTTTTTGTAAGACTTCCTTTACTTTATATTGTACATTATTTTTTGATGCAGAATCAAAAAAATAATATCTTTATTCTGTGGAGTTCCTTTATCTTCCAGTAAGAGAATGACTAGTCCTGTAACTGAGCTTTTTCTTATAGTTTCAGACTATAAGGTCTCTTAGTCAAGAAGTGTTAGAGTGATAAGCCGTTTTTTGATATAATAGAACATATTTGATAGAAAAAGAGAAGAAACATGACGCAGATTATCGATGGGAAGGCTCTAGCGGCCAAGTTACAGGGGCAGTTGGCTGAAAAGACTGCGAAATTGAAGGAAGATACAGGTTTGGTTCCTGGCTTAGTTGTTATTTTAGTCGGAGAAAATCCAGCCAGTCAGGTTTACGTACGTAACAAGGAACGTTCAGCGATAGCTGCAGGTTTCCAAAGTGAAGTCGTGCGAGTTCCGGAGACCATTACCCAAGAGGAATTGTTGGACTTGATTGCCAAATACAATCAAGATCCAGCTTGGCATGGTATTTTGGTGCAGTTACCATTACCAAAACACATCGATGAAGAAGCAGTTTTATTGGCTATTGATCCAGAAAAGGACGTGGATGGTTTTCATCCGCTCAACATGGGGCGCCTTTGGTCTGGTCACCCAGTTATGATTCCTTCAACTCCTGCTGGTATTATGGAAATGTTTCATGAGTATGGGATTGAACTAGAAGGTAAGAATGCGGTTGTTATTGGTCGTTCTAATATTGTCGGTAAACCAATGGCCCAGTTGTTATTAGCTAAGAATGCAACTGTAACCTTAACCCACTCACGAACACACAATCTTGCCAAGGTAGCTTCTAAGGCGGATATTCTTGTCGTAGCAATCGGTCGTGCTAAGTTTGTGACTGCTGACTTTGTCAAACCTGGGGCTGTTGTTATTGATGTGGGGATGAACCGAGATGAAAATGGCAAGCTTTGTGGCGATGTTGACTATGATGCCGTTGCACCAATCGCTAGCCATATCACACCTGTACCTGGTGGAGTTGGACCTATGACCATTACCATGCTGATGGAGCAGACTTATCAGGCTGCATTGCGTAGTTTGGATAGATAATACAAGCATTGATTTTATATAGTGAAGAAACAAGTTCTAAAAAACGAACTTGTTTTTTTCTTGCACTTATTTTAATAAAAATTACAGTAAAAACTTCTACAAATTATTGAAAAATCCTCTACTATTTTTGATATATTAAGGTTAACAATATTTATATCTAAAAAAATTTAGTAGGGCGTTCTGGGAGGAGGTTTATTTTTTTAGTAAAAAATGTAATCGCTTACTAAATATATAAGAAAGGAAAACAGGATTTAATGGATAAGAGATTTTTTGAAAAACGCTGTCATTTTAGTATTCGTAAATTCGCCATTGGTGCGGCATCTGTCATGATTGGAGCTAGTATCTTTGGTCTTCAGGTAGCGCAAGCTGCGGAAAGCGAAACAACTAGTCCTAGCGAAGAAACAATTCACCAAGTTCAACCTTTAGATAAGCTTCCAGATGATCATGCTGCAGCCATTGCAAAAGCTGAGCAAAATGGCCCACAAGATTCAGCTACTGGAGAAGAAAATGATGCGGTTGAAGCAGCAAAACCAGCAACTGAAGAAAAGATGACTGAGGCTACAAGTCCTAAGGAAGAAAAGGAAGCAAAAGTAGTTAGCCCTAAAAAAGACAAAGTTGAAAAAACTGAAAAACCTGCTACTGAAGCGAATGGGAAAGAGGCTACAGTTTCAGAAGCAAGTGCTGAAAAGCCAGTAGTTCGAGAAGAACATACAGATACAACTAACCAGAATAAACCTGTAACGGACGATAAAAGCAAGGAAGAAAAAGCTTCTGCAAGTGACTTACCTCAAGTGACAAAAGAGAAGGAAAAAGAAGACCAACTTTTACAGGAAAGAAAACAAAATTTCAACAAAGACTGGTATTTTAAACTAAACGCTCAGGGTGATTTTTCTAAGAAAGATGTAGATGTTCATGATTGGTCTAAGTTGAACCTTCCTCATGACTGGAGTATCTATTTTGATTTTGACCACAAGTCTCCTGCCCGAAATGAAGGTGGTCAATTAAACGGGGGTACTGCCTGGTATCGTAAGACCTTCACGGTTGACGAAGCTGCCAAGGACAAGGATGTTCGGATCAACTTTGATGGTGTTTACATGGACTCTAAGGTCTATGTCAATGGTAAATTTGTAGGTCATTATCCTAGTGGTTACAATCATTTTTCATATGACATCACTGAATTTTTAAATAAAGATGGTAGTGAAAATACCATTGCGGTCCAAGTTACTAATAAGCAGCCAAGTAGTCGTTGGTACTCAGGAAGCGGTATCTATCGAGATGTGACTTTAAAGCTATCGTGATAAGGTACAGGTGGCTGAAAATGGAAACCATATTACAACTCCAAAATTAGCTGAACAAAAAGATGGCAATGTTGAAACACAAATCCAAAGCAAGATTAAAAACACTGCCAAGATTCTAGCCAAGGTATTTGTAGAGCAACAGATTTTTACCAAGGAAGGTAAGGCTGTTTCAGATTTAGTTCGCTCTGTAACTAAGAATTTGTCAGGAAATGAGACAGCTGACTTTAAGCAAACGATTTTGGTTAATAAGCCAACCCTCTGGACAACGAAAAGTTATAATCCTCAGCTCTATGTTCTTAAAACCAAGGTTTATAAAGATGGTCAGCTAGTTGATGTAACAGAAGATACTTTTGGTTATCGTTATTTCAACTGGACAGCTAAAGAAGGCTTCTCACTGAACGGTGAGAGAATGAAATTTCATGGAGTTAGTATTCACCATGATAATGGTGCCTTGGGGGCAGAAGAAAACTATAAGGCAACCTACCGTAAATTAAAACTCCTGAAAGATATGGGAGTTAACTCTATCCGTACGACTCACAATCCAGCAAGTCCACAGTTGCTAGATGCTGCTGCTAGTCTAGGACTTTTGGTCCAAGAAGAAGCCTTTGATACTTGGTATCGTGGCAAGAAAACTTATGACTATGGACGTTTCTTTGACCAAGATGCAACTCACCCAGAAGCCAAGAAGGGGAGAAAAATGGTCTGATTTTGATCTAAGAACCATGGTTGAACGAGATAAAAATAATCCTTCAATCATCATGTGGTCGCTCGGTAATGAAGTGGATGAGGCTGATGGTGGAAAACGTTCACTAGAAACAGCCAAGCGTTTGAAAGCTGTCATCAAAGCAATTGATACAGAACGCTATGTGACTATGGGTGAAAATAAATTCAGTCGTGCTTCTACAGGCTTGTTCTTAGAATTAGCAGCAATCATGGATGCTGTTGGTATGAACTATGGTGAGCGTAATTATGATGCAGTTCGTAAAGCCCATCCAGACTGGTTGATTTACGGTTCTGAAACTTCTTCAGCAACTCGAACTCGTGATTCTTATTTTGATCCTGCTCATTTACTCTGGCACGACAATCGTCCAAATCGTCACTATGAACAGTCAGACTATGGTAATGACCGTGTAGCCTGGGGTAGAACAGCTACTGAATCTTGGACTTTTGACCGTGATCGTGCTGGCTATGCAGGTCAGTTCATCTGGACTGGTTTTGACTATATCGGTGAACCAACACCATGGCATAACCAAGATAATACACCAGTAAAAAGCTCTTATTTTGGTATCATTGATACGGCAGGCTTGCCTAAGAATGATTTTTATCTCTACCGTAGTGAATGGTATAGTGCCAAAGAAAAACCAACTGTTCGTATCATGCCCTCACTGGAATTGGACTGAAGAAACGCTCAAGAACGTAATATGCTGGTCAATGGTAAGGTTCCAGTTCGGACCTTCTCAAATGCAGCTAGCGTAGAATTGTTCTTGAACAACGAATCCCTTGGTAAGAAAGAATTTGTTAAGAAAACAACTGAAGATGGTCGCCCTTATCACGAGGGAGCTAAACCAAGTGAATTGTATCTTGAGTGGTTGGTTGACTATAAACCAGGTACCTTAACTGCTATTGCTCGTGATGAAAAATGGCAAAGAGATTGCGCGTGATAGTGTGACAACAGCAGGGGAGCCAGCTAGAGTTCGACTCACTAAGGAAGAACATGTCATCACTGCAGACGGAAAAGATTTGTCATACATTCATTATGAAATCGTTGATGAAGATGGCAATGTCGTTCCAACTGCCAATAATCTTGTTCATTTCAATCTTCATGGCCAAGGACAAATTGTTGGTGTGGATAATGGAGAACAAGCTAGCCGTGAACGCTATAAAGCTCAGAAAGATGGCACATGGCAAAGAAAAGCCTTCAATGGTAAAGGTGTTGTCATTGTTAAATCCACTGAAAAAGAAGGGAAATTTACCCTCTTTGCAGATTCTGCAGGTTTAGCTTCTGATCAAGCAACAGTCACAACTGTTTCAGGTAAGAAAGAAAACCGTCACTTTGTCTCTTTTGCCCCTGTTAAGGCGACGACTGATGTCAGCGAAAATCCTAAATTGCCAGAAACTGTGACAGCTATTTATAGCGATGGCAGTGTTGAAGAAAAAGCTGTGACTTGGGACATACCAGATGATCTCCTTGCAAGTGCTGGTGAGAAAAAAGTTCTTGGTAATGTAGAAGGTCTTGAAGCTAAGGCTGAAGCCCTTGTTAAGGTAGTTGCACTTGATAAGTGGTTGCCTAAGGTGGCAACAGTCCCAGTTGGCACAGCAGCAGAAGATTTGGATAAAACGGTAACGGCTGTTTTGTCAGATGGTAACTTGGTTGATGCGGATGTCGTTTCTTGGACCTTGAAAGATCCTTCTGCCTTGACAAAAGAAGGTGGACGTACTGAAGCAACTGGTAAATTAGTTGGAAATGACTACGAGGTGACAGCAACCTTTATCGCAAGTGATAAGGAAACAGAAAAGTACTGTTACAGGTCTCACTGTTGGAGATAAGACTCTTGAAAAACTTTGAGCCTGGGAAAGACCTACTACCGAGTATCCCTTCCTTATACTGCTAAAATCCCAAGTGTTGGTGCACAAACTACTGGCTATCAGGTAACAGTTCAACAAGCTTCAGCAGCTAATGATTATCAGGCTTCTGTGTTCTTGAGTGACCAAAAGGGCGATTTGGTTCAAACATATTTGATTCAATTTGTGAAAGAAGCTCCTGCCTTGACACGCTTGGAAGTAAGTGTAGAAGGAAAAGAAAATGCAACAGAAGATCAAGTTCTTCCTTATCATGTAATTGGTCATTATGAGGATGGTTCACAGACTGAATTTTCAGCATCAGATATCCATTTGGAAGCTAAGTCAGCTGATGGTGGTCATCTGGAGGTAAATGGTCAGAACTTGCTTCTTTACAAGAAAGGCGGTGTAACCCTCACTCCTCGTATTGACAATCAAACTGATAAGACTCAGTCTGTAGCAACTGAACTGGTCATCAAAGAAAATACAGTAGACAAGAAAATTGTCAAACTTCATCCAGTGACTATCTCTACAGATATCAATCAGCAACCGAATTTACCTGATCAAATCGGAGCAGAATTTGATAAAGGCTTGCCTCGTAAGGTAGCTGTAACTTGGGACAAGGTAGATGCAAAAGATTTGAGCTACTATCATAGCTTTACCCTTAAAGGTCATGTAGAAGGTACAGACATTGAAGCTCTTGCCAATGTGACTGTTGAAGGTTTGCAGGTTGCAGAAGAAATCAGTTTAACTCTTCCTAAGGGTGAAACTGTTCAATTACCAGCTAGTGTCCGTGCTTATCATTCTAATGGAACAACTGTATATAAAGATGTGGTTTGGGACAAGGTTCCAGCTAACTTTAGTCAAACTGAGGGAATCTTTGAAATCAAAGGTCAATTGGTTGGTAGCTCTCTGACTACCAAGGCTCATGTTCGTGTTTCCAGTCAGGTTGTTGCTGGAAATAATATCTCGAAACAATGGACAGGTTCGCAATTGCCAGCAGCTATCGTATCCAATACTGGTGGGGACGATTCGGCAAATACCTTGAACGATTTGACCGTTTCAAGAGCCAATACAGATGTCAAAAATCGATGGACTACATGGCAAACAAATACAGATAATGACTGGGCATCTATCTTGTTTGGTAACTCTGGTGATTTGACCAAGCGCTTTGTCGACAATCTATCAGTTGATTTCTATACAGACGGGGCAATCGGACTTCCAAAAGAATATGTTATTGAATACTATGTCGGTCAAGAAGTTCCAGATCTTCCAAATGATGTCAATAATGCTCAGCGTGATACCAACCATCCATTCAACAATGCTGCCAACTGGAAAGAAGTTGAACATCTCAAAGCTCCAGGACAATTATCTGCAGGTCAAACAAACCACTTTACATTTGATAAGGTTGAAACTTATGCTGTTCGTATGCGTATGAAGAAAGCAGATGGAACTGCTGGTGTTGGTTTGACAGAAATCACTATTTTAGGAAGTAAGGTTCCAAGTGCTACCAGCTCAGAAATTTCTATCCAAGTAGATGGCAAGAAGCTTGAACATTTCAATCCATCTAAGACAGATTATTATATTCCTCAAGCAAGCAAGGAAATCACTGCAACAGCCAGCAACAATGGTGTGGTGACAGTTGTTCCTGCAACAAGTGAAAAAGGTGCGACACGCCTTATCTTGAAAGCAGAAGACGGAACCATCTTGAAAGAATATCGCATCTTCCGTGATGACGAAAAAGAGTCAACACAACCAGTAGCTGCGGAAAATAGTGCTCAGACCTTGAATGTTGGCGATCAACTTCAATTGCCTGCCGAAGTAACAGTCTACTATCCATCACAAGACTGGCTGGGTTAAAGCTAACCTTGCTGTCCAATGGGATGCAGTGCCAGAACATGCGACTGCCCAAGAAGGTAACTTTGAAGTGCTTGGTCATGTTCTAGGAACAGACTTAACAACCAAGATGCAAGTAACAGTTGTTACAAAAGGTAATCAAGTCATTTCAGAAAATGCAAACAATAATGCGACTGATTCTAAAGCCTTTGCGTCTACTACAAATGACACACAAGCAGCTTCTCGGGATAAGATTTTCTATATCAACGATGGGCACTTTAACGAGGATGGACGTTGGACTAACTGGTCTCGTACTCCGAAGGACCAAGAAACATCTGTGGGAATTCTCTTTAAGAAGAATGGTCAGATTACACCTCAGTCTGTTGGAAAAGTAGCCATTCAGTTCTTTAAAGACAGTGGAACAGACGCACCAGCAAAAATGGTACTAGAAAGATATGTCGGGTCCCTGCCTATACAGAACCAAGCACCATTTCTCGTTATGAAGAAAAATGCGGATCATCCATTTAACAAGGCAGAAAAACTGGCAAGAAATTCCTTTATAAGGCATCTGGAGAAATCGTGGCTGGTAAGCCAATCGAATTTACCTTTGATCCGATTCAGACAACAGCTATTCGCGCACGTATGACTCTGTAAATCTACAACTAATGGTCTAGCAATGGTCGAGTTTAGTGCTTACTCTCCTGCTAAAGCAAGAGATGAGGAAACTCCTTCAGTGACCATTTCGGTTGCTGGAAAAGCATTAGAAAACTTTGATCCTGCGGTTTCAGATTATACAGTGAGCTTAAATGGCACTAAACCACAGGTGACTGCTCAAGCAAGTGGTCACGGTGTGACAACGGTTGTTGAGTCTAGTCAGGATAACCTTCCTACTCTTGTCCGTCTTCTTGCTAAGGATGGTAGTCTTGTCAAGGAATATCGTATTCATTTCAAACCTAGTCACCGTGTAGTTCCTGAAGAAGGCGACCAAAGTCCTGTTCTCGAACGACCAAGTCTAGAAGTTGTGAAGACTCCAATTCTATTTAAAGAAATCATCCGTGAAAATAATGATTTAGCTCAAGATGAACGTCGTGTAATCTCAGAAGGTAAGAACGGTGAAAGAGTTGATTATGTTGAGGTCTTAGGATCTAACCGTACAACTGTTCATACAGATACGACTGAGGCGCAAGATCGAATTGTTGAAGTTAAGGTCAAACCTGTCATTACTACTAGCAAAGGTGACGAGCCAGCTCCAGTCGTAGAAGTTCCAGAATTTGAGGGCGGCGTCAATGCAGTAGAAGCGGCTAAGCATGAGTTGCCAGAATACACAGATGCAATCGGCACAGTAGGCGACGAGCCAGCCCCAGTCGTAGAAGTCCCAGAATTTGAGGGCGGCGTCAATGCAGTAGAAGCTGCTAAGCATGAGTTGCCAGAGTACACAGAAGCAATCGGCACAGTAGGCGACGAGCCAGCGCCAGTCGTAGAAATCCCAGAATTTGAGGGTGGCGTCAATGCAGTAGAAGCGGCTAAGCATGAGTTGCCAGAATACACAGATGCAGTTGGCACAGTAGGTGACGAACCAGCTCCAGTGGTAGAAGTGCCAGAATTTGAGGGCGGAGTCAATGCAGTAGAAGCCGCTAAAAACGAGTTGCCAGAATACACAGAAGCAATCGGCACAGTAGGCGACGATCCAGCACCAGTAGTAGAAGTCCCAGAATTTGAGGGTGGCGTCAATGCAGTAGAAGCCGCTAAAAACGAGTTGCCAGAATATACAGCTGCAATCGGCACAGTAGGCGACGAGCCAGCTCCAGTAGTAGAAATCCCAGAATTCAAGGGTGGTGTCAATGCAGTAGAGGCAGCTAAGAATGAAGTCCCAGAATTTACAGGTGGCGTCAATGCAGTAGAGGCTGCTAAGAATGAATTACCAGAGTACACAGGAACAGTGGCTACAGTGGGGAACGCGCCTGCACCAAGCCTTGTTAAACCAGCTGCAGAGGTTCAAATCTTATCTGATAAGGAAACTGGAGTTCTGGTAGCAGGGCTAACTGAAGAGTTATCTAAAGACTCAAGCTTCAAGTTCAAAAGGTTCTACGCCAAGAATTAGCTGGTAAGCAATACGATGCTTATCAAGTGAAATTGTTGGATAAAGAAAGCCAAGAAGTTGAACTCAAAGGTGCTGTTCTAGTGAGATTGCCAGTCAAGGGTCAGGTTCAAGAGGTTTATCACATGAGCTTAGATCAAGGCTTGCAGGTTCAAAAGGTGACGTTAGTAGGTGACATGGTTGAATTTGTCACCAAAGATCTAGGACTTTATGCGATTGTCTATAAAGAACAAAACCAAGAACCAGTAAAACCAGTAGAACAAGGTCATGAACCAGCAGTTAAGGGAGAAAACTTTGAAAATGCTTCAGAGAAAGTAGATTCAGCAAGACTTCCAGAAACAGGTGAAAGTCGATCTGATACAGCTGCCTTCCTAGCAAGTCTCAGTCTTGTTTTATCAGTGGCTCTACTAGCTGTTAAACGTAAAGAAAAATAGAGTTTGGAACTCTACATTGCTGATTGATTGTAGAAATACTTGGACTATCCCAGTGGATAGGATCGAAAAATGCTACAACCATATGGAGAGGACCTCTTGGTTCTCTCCATTTTTTAAAATAGGGATGAAACCGCTTAGATGAGTGGTTGGAGGAAAGGAATAGAAGAAAGATGGATCATCAATTTTTTGAGAAACGTTGTCATTATAGCATTCGAAAATTTGCAATAGGAGCAGCTTCAGTAATGGTTGGTGCGAGTATCTTTGGAGCCAGCATGGTACAAGCTGCAGAGACAGAGCCCGCACTAGAAGCAGAAACAAGTCTTACACAGCTTCCACCAGAGGATAAGTTATCACCAGAATTGGCAGGCGCTATTAAAAGTGCAGAGGCAGACTTAGTTTCAGCTACTAAAGTGGAAGAGGTAGCTACTAAGTCCCAAGCTCCTGAAGAAACTTCTTCAAAACCAGTAGAAACTAAAAATTCTACAGTAGAGAAGGGAGTAACAACCGTCGACAATGCTTCTACAGAAGTAGCTCCTACTGAAACCAATGCAGTAACAGAACCTACGAAACCAGCTGAAGTAAATGGAACGGTGGAGAAAAGCTGATACATTTCACGACGGATAAACCTGCAAGTAAAGGAGAAATTGATGCCGCAAAAATCTCAAAGTAGCAAAAAAGAATATACGGTATTCCCAAGACCTCAAAAAGGTAACTTATGGCGATGGGGTCACTGCTCTAGAAGGAAAGGTAAATCTTGTCTTTAGCGATGGCTTTAGATATTTATACACGTAACCGTGCCAAAGAAGTTCTCCAAGCTAGTAATGTATCTTACACTACCAGTACAAAAAGCTACAGAAGGGCGACCAACATTTTCCTTGGAGTGCGTGGGAAAGCTCCTCTGGCAGAAAAAGAAGTCCAAGATATTTCGTCTGAATTATACGATAAAATTGATGCCTATGTCTTGCGCGTGAAGGACAATAAAATTTCGATCGTCGGAAAGGATACCGATGCTGTCTTCTTTTGGACTAACAACCTTGAAACAAATGTTGAAGGAGAGTCCTGTCCCAGTTCTTCGAGATGTGACAGTAGAAGACTATGCAGAAGTGAAGAATCGTGGCTTTATCGAAGGCTATTATGGAAATCCTTGGACCAAGGAAAACCGTGAGGAGTTGATGCGCTATGGTGGCGACTTGAAGCTAACTCAGTACTTTTTTGCTCCAAAAGACGATCCCTATCACAATGCTAAATGGCGTGAACTCTATCCAGAAGAAAAAATGGCAGAGATTCGTGATCTAGCTCGTGTGGGGAATGAAACAAAGACTCGCTATGTATGGACCATCCATCCATTTATGCATAATAAGATGCGTTTTGATACGGATGATTTATATAAAAAAGATTTAGATGTCATCAAAGCGAAATTCACCCAATTGCTGGATGCAGGTGTGCGTGAATTTGGGGTTCTAGCTGATGATGCGGCCTGGCCTGCTGGTGGCTACAATAGTTATGTTCGGTTAATGACCGACCTGACAAATTGGCTAACTGAACAAGAAACAAAATACAGCGGCCTTCGTAAAGATATGATTTTCGTTCCAGCCTGGTATATGGGACAAGGGACAGAAGATGAACTTCGTACGCTCAACGAACGCCTTCCAGAAACGGTTCATTTAACCCTAACAGGGGGTAAGGTATGGGGGGCAGTTGACCAAACCTTCCTAACAAATTTGAAGAAGAATTTGACAGAAGGTGGCAAGAAGTATCGTCCGATTCATTTCTGGATTAACTGGCCTTGTAATGATAATACCAAGCAACACTTGATTCTGGGAGGTGGTGAAAAATTCTTACATCCCAATGTTGATTTGTCCTTGGCTCAGGGCATCATGCTAAATCCGATGCAACAATCCGAAGCTTCAAAGGTAGCCCTCTTTGATGTGGCTCAGTATGGTTGGAAGCAATGGAGAAGTGCGGAAGAAGCTGAAAAAATCAATGATATGGCCTTTAACTATGTGGTCAATGGAAATTTTGAGGAAAGTGATGTATCAAAAGCCTTTCGTGAACTTGGTAAGCATATGCGCAACCAAAACCGCCCTCCACATGTTACAAAATTGGAGGAATCTGTTGAACTTGCACCTAAATTGACAGACTTCTATAATAAATTGAAGGCTGGTCAAAACGTAGACGCAGAGAGGAAAAGAATTAAAGGGTATCTTTGCAAACTTGAAGGCTGACGCCCTCCTTCTGAAAGAAAAAGGGGACAAGAAGCTTATTGACCAAATCCACTACTGGTTAGATAATACAGTGGACCAGATGGATGCTTTAGAAGCCTTGCTGACAGCGACAGAAGGTCTGGCTGAAAAGAATGATGCTAAAGTATGGGAACATTACTATGCTGGGGTTAAGTATTACGATCAGTCCATTAGTTATTCCTTCTTCTATGTAGACCATTATGAACGGGCAGAGTTTGGAGTGCAACATATTCGTCCATTTATCAATAACTTAAAGGAATACTTGGCAACACATATTCAGACCATGCTACATCCAGATAAACTTGTGACCACCTTTATTACCAACCGTGCGGGGATTGAAGGAGGTCTTGCAGAAGTAACAGATGGCGACTTGGATACTCATGCGATTGTTAAGACGACAACCGTTATTGAACGAGATGATTATGTAGGACTTCGTTTCAATAAAGCCATTAAGGTCCATACACTAGGTTTTGCAACAGGGACAAAGACCGCTGATAATTATACCTTTGGAAATGCCCTTGTCGAGTATCAAAATGAGCAAGGGGACTGGGTGGCTCTCACAAGTCCAGCCTACACAGGTAGAGAACGTACGCTTGAATTTACCAATCTTGATATTACGGCTCAAGCAGTTCGCATGCGTGCCACTGCTAAGAAGGATAATGCTTGGCTTGCCATGCGTGAAATTGCTGTTAATAGACCGCTCGAACTTGGAAGCAAGAAGGTAAAAGGAACCATTACCCTAAGTCCAAACCTGGTTTACAAATATGGAACCAGTGTACTTCAAATGCAAGATGGCAAAGATAACACCGAATCTATGATGGCTCATGCCAATCAAACAAATGTGACTCCAGAAAATGCTTGGGTTCAAATGGACTTGGGTGGAGCTAAGAAAGTGAAACATGTTCATCTAGTTCAAGGGGAAGGTGACAAACTAGCAGCTGGTATCATCGAATATTCTACAGACGGTACAAACTGGAAGACCCTTCAGACCTTAGCTGGGGATCGAATTTCAGATATTAGCCAAAACTTCACAGCCCAACATGTTCGTGTCCGTAATACACAACTTCTCAGCAAATGGTGGAGAATTGCGGACTTTAGAGTTGACGTTGATACACCAAATACTGATTTGACCGTCACCAATGTCGACAGTTTGAAGGAAACACCAGTAGTGGACAGTCGTGGTCGTTATGAAATGCCCTTACCTCAAGGTAATCATCTTCCAGCAAATGGCTATCTTGGCTTGAAATTGGATCGCCTCCATGAAGCTAGTTCAATTGCACTTGAAGGTGCAGGAGAAACAGGATTGACGCTGGAATATTCAGCAAATGAAGTGGAATGGATGAGCGCTGACCAACTTCCAGAACACGCCTTGGTGCGCTATGTTCGCATCGTGAACAAGACAGATAAGGACCAAGCGCTTCCTACTGGAAAATTAGTCGTTAATACAAAAGAAGTGGACCCAACTGAACTCTTATCAACCACTATGGGTATTCACCAATATTATGGTGCTAATGATGTTCGTCGCATTCACAATTTAGGTCAACTGTTTGATGGGGACTTTAATAATTTTGTAGAATTTTCTGATTACCAACGTAAAAACGGGGAAATTGTCATGAAACTAGGCACAACTCGTCAAGTCAAGAAGATTCGTGCCTATATTCAGGATGCTCAGCGTAATTATTTGCGTGATGGTAAGATTCAAGTCAGTGAAGATGGTAAGAATTGGACGGATGTTGTAACAGTCGGAGATGGTGTGGAAAATGAAATTCGTGATAATTCCTTGACCGACGGCTGGAAACATGATTCTGCCAACCCAGGCAACCGTTATATTGAAGGTATTCTGGATCAACCTGTAACCGCTAAGTTTATGCGTGTTCTCTTTACAGCGAACTATAATGCTCGTTTTGTAGGATTTAGCGAAATCGTGATCAATGATGGTGAATTTATCAATCCTGAAAATAATCCTACAGTGACAGGAACTGGTAGCGAAGAAGCGGATAACCTGAAGAAAAATATGACTGACGGAAATGTCTTGACAAGCTATGCAACTACTGAAGATAAAGGAGAGCTTGTTTATCATTTATCTGAAGAAACCAAGGCAAATCATGTTCGCTTGATTGCTGACTTGCCTGAAGGTGCAAAAGTAAATGTTCAAGTTCGTACCTTGAATGATGCTGGTGAATCAGTATGGAAAAACTTGGGTGAAGTGAGATCAAGTTTCCAAACCTTTGCCCTTTCAGGAAAAAATCCACGGATTCTCGATGTAAAAGTTTCTTGGGAAGGTGGAGAACCAGAGTTCTACGAAATGACTACCTTCTATCAAAAAGCGGTAGAAGAGCCAGCACCGACATCAAGTAAAGGAGACGAATCAGCTCCGGTAGTAGAAGTTCCAGAATTTGAAGGTGGTGTCAATGCAGTAGAAGCAGCTAAGCATGAGTTGCCAGAATACACAGATGCAATCGGCACAGTAGGCGACGAGCCAGCTCCAGTCGTAGAAGTCCCAGAATTTGAGGGTGGCGTCAATGCAGTAGAAGCAGCTAAGCATGAGTTGCCAGAATACACAGATGCAATCGGCACAGTAGGCGACGAACCAGCTCCAGTAGTAGAAGTTCCCAGAATTTGAGGGCGGTGTCAATGCAGTAGAGGCAGCTAAGCATGAGTTGCCAGAATACACAGATGCAATCGGCACAGTAGGCGACGAACCAGCTCCTGTAGTAGAAGTCCCAGAATTTGAGGGCGGTGTTAAAGCAGTAGAAGCTGCTAAGAACGAAGTCCCAGAATTTACAGGTGGCGTCAATGCTGTGGAAGCCGCTAAGAATGAATTACCAGAATACACAGGAACAGTAGCTACAGTGGGGAACAAGCCAGCACCAAGTCTTGTTAAACCAGCTGAAGAAATAAGAATCTTAACTGATAAGGAAACTGGAGTTCTGGTAGCAGGGCTAACTAAAGAGTTGCCTAAAGGTCTCAAGCTTCAAGTTCAAAAGGTTCTACGCCAAGAATTAGCTGGTAAATACTACGATGCTTATCAAGTGAAGTTGGTAGATAAGGACAACCAAGAAGTTGAACTTAAAGGTGCTGTTTTAGTAAGATTACCAGTTAAAGGTCAGGTTCAAGAGGTTTATCACATGAGCTTAGATCAAGGTTTGCAGGTTCAAAAGGTGACGCTTGTAGGTGACACAGTTGAATTTGTCACCAAAGATTTGGGACTTTATGCGATTGTCTATAAAGAACAAAACCAAGAACCAGTAGAATCAGCTCGATGGAACGGCAGTTAATGGAGAGGTCCTTGAAAATGCTTCAGGAAAAGCAAGTTCAGCAAGACTTCCAGAAACAGGTGAAAGTCAATCTGATACAGCTGCCTTCCTAGCAAGTCTCAGTCTTGTTTTATCAGTAGCTCTACTAACTGTTAAACGTAAAGAAAAGTAAGACTGATAACTCCCAGCTATAAAAAAGCTAATCGTTATAAATGAAGAGGCTGGGACAAAAGTCCTAGCCTCTCAATTGTCTTTGGATTGTCGAGCAAGACGCAGTGGTTGAGTGGGCTCTACTACGCTGATTTCATAAGCTTTTACAGCCCTACTCAACTGTGCGGAGGTGGGACGACGAAATCGAATTCTAAAGAATTACCGATTTCTGTCCCACTCTCTTTATTAATTGGGTAGTGAGGTGTATAATGGAAGTAAGAGAATGTGAGGAGAAGGACCATGCTTGTAAAAGTTTGTAATGCAGATTATAGTCTCCAGTGGGATGGAATGTATCAATTTGCTCTTGAAAATTATCCTCAGATTCAAGAATGGGAATTGGAGAAGCTGGCAAAGTTTATTGCTTATGAACAGGACCATCATCGTCAGACCATTGTGGAATGTGAGAATCTTGAATTAAAAATACAAATTCATGATTACTTGCAAGAGCATAGCTTTTTTCCTCCCTACAGACCAAGTCATCGCTTTGTAGCTTCTACCTATGATATCCAGAGGAAGTTGGTTACTTCAAATTATTGTAGTCATACTTGTACAGTTGAGGTGGCTCAGGCTATTTTTCAGACTGGAAAACTCATGTCAGCGGTTAAAGTATTTGGTAAAAGTGGGGCTGAGTTAGTTACAGATAGTCGTAATGCAGCTTCTGATCCAGCAGACTATTTTGACTATATCATGTTCGGATGGTCTAATACGACTTCGGGTTACCGACTCGCTATGGAGCGTTTGTTAGGACGAGCACCGTCTGAGGAGGAATTGCAAGAAAAGTTCATTCCTGGCGTTAGTTTTCATTTTCTGTATGAAGAATTAATTCAAGCGCCAGGTTATATCTTTGATGGCTATCATGTTGCGAAGGTAAGAGATAGTTTAGATTTGGATACCTTTCTTCATTTGTGTGTTATTCCTTCAAAAGATAAGGCTTGTTTTGAAGGTTTGATTTCTTGTCAATTACAAGATAGAGTGATTTACCTAGACTATGAGGGAGAAGGGTTACAGGCTTGGAATACTAAGGTTAATCAAGTACTACATGGTAAGGATAAGTTGAAGGAGTAGTGTATGAAAGAGATTGATCAAGCTCTACTGAAAAAAGTTATCATCGAGCGTCCTCGTTCTAGTCATAAGGGAGACTACGGTCGTCTTCTCTTGATTGGAGGGACTTATCCCTATGGGGGAGCGATTATTATGGCTGCTTTAGGGGCGGTTAGAAGTGGTGCGGGCTTGGTGACAGTAGCAACGGATAAAGAGAATATTCCAGCTCTGCATAGTCATCTGCCGGAGGCTATGGCTTTTGACCTTGATGATAAGCAATTACTTGAGCAACAGTTGCAGAAAGCAAGTGTTGTCTTGGTTGGGCCTGGACTAGTGGATGATGAGCGTGGAGAACACCTTCTCCAAACAGTCTTTCATCATTTAGAGCAAAACCAGACCTTCATACTGGATGGTGGTGCCCTATCCATTGTAGCGAAGACGGGAATGAAATTTCCTGAAGCTCATCTTGTTTTAACTCCACACCAAAAGAGAATGGCAAAGTCTTGTCAGGCTTAGATTTGACTTCACAAGGAGCTGAGGAAACATGAGAGGCTCTGAAGAGATTTCCCTCAAGGAACGATATCTAGTTCAGAAAAGGTCCTGCTACTCGAATCTGGCAATCTGGTCAAGCTGATTGTTATCAGCTGAGTGTCGGTGGCCCCTATCAGGCAACTGGAGGAATGGGTGATACTCTGGCTGGGATGATTACTGGCTTTGCAGGCCAATTTCCCCAAGCAAGTCTCTATGAAAGAGTGACGGCAGCGACCTATCTACATTCAGCAATTGCCCAAGAACTGGCTGAGGACAATTATGTCGTCTTGCCAACAAGGATTAGTCAACATATCCCAACCTTCATGAAGAAGATACAAAAAGACACCTGAGGTTTTCAGGTGTCTTTTAACGATTAGAAGAGTCCTTTGACCTTATCAACAAGATTACCGATTCCTTCTGAGCCTGATATCAAGCTTTGAGCTTGACTAAGGTATTCACCAAGTTGGTCCTTGTTCTCTTCGACAAAGGTTTTTGCAGCAGCCAAATCTTTGTTCTCAATGAGTTCTTTTACTTGATTAAACAGATCTAATGGATTCATGATGTTCCTCCTTTTCTACACTTCTATTCAATCATTTTTTATAAAAACTTGCAAGAAACTTGGCCCTTCCAATAAAGTTCATGGATGTCAAATTGTGTAAATTTTGATATAATTTTTAATGATGAATGTTAGAAATGATCGGTACGTGGTCGTGGATTTAGAGGCGACTAGTACCGGAAGCAAGGCAAAAATTATTCAAGTAGGAATCGTGGTCATTGAAAATGGCGAGATTGTTGACCAATATGCCACGGATGTCAATCCCCACGAACCCTTGGATTCTCATATCAAAGAATTAACGGGTTTGACTGATCAAACGACTGGCAGAGGCTCCAGAGTTTTCTCAGGTGGCTGGGAAAATTTTTGAACTGGTCAAAGGACGGTGTTTTTGTTGCGCACAATGTTCAGTTCGATGCTAATTTGTTGGCAGAATTCCTCTTTTTTGAAGGCTATGAATTGCGTACTCCCCGTATCGATACAGTCGAGTTGGCTCAGGTATTTTATCCACAGCTTGAAAAATATAATCTCGGTATTCTTTGTCAAGAGTTGGGAATTCCTCTAGAGCAAGCTCATACTGCCCTATCAGATGCCCAGGCAACAGCAGAGCTCTTTCTCTGTATGCGACAAAAAATGTTTCGACTGCCTAAAGGTTTGTTGGAACGCTTGTTAAGTTTGTCAGATGGTCTATTATATGAGTCTTATCTAGTTATTGAGGAAGTTTATCAGAAGCAGTCAACCCTAGTTGAACATGATTTGGTTGAGGTGCAAGGTTTATTTTTAAGAAAAGAAAAGCCATCCCTTTCTCCACGTAAACTATCTAAAGATTTTCAAACCAATATTGCCTTGTTGGACTTGGAAGATAGACTTCCGCAAGCCAACTTTGCTCAGAAGGTTCAAGCTTTTTTACAGAATGAAAAGCTTGCCTTTATTCAGGCTCAGACGGGGATTGGAAAAACCTACGGATACCTTCTGCCTGCTTTGTCACTGGAACATAGTGAGGGAATCCTCCTTAGTGTTCCGACTAAAATCCTTCAAAATCAGGTAATGCAAGAGGAGGCTAAAAAACTAGAAGAGATTTTCCATATCTCCGTTCATAGCCTCAAAGGACCACAGAATTATCTAAAACTAGATGCCTTTCATCATGCACTAGAGGAAGAAGAGTCCAATCGCTTGTACACACGTTTTAAGATGCAACTCCTAGTTTGGTTGACTGAAACAGAAACGGGGGATCTAGATGAGATTGGACAACTTTATCGCTACCGGCAGTTTTTACCAAACTTGGTACATGATGGGAATCTTCCCAAAGCTTCTCTCTTTTGGTTAGAGGATTTTTGGAGACGGGGGCAGAAAAAAGCTCGCTCTTGCCAGCTACTTGTGACAAATCATGCTTATCTCGTTACCCGACTTGAGGATGATCCCAGTCTACTAGAGGGCCGTCTCTTGATTTTGGATGAGGCCCAGAAAATCTTACTAACTTTGGAAAGTCTTTTACAAAAGAGTTACTTATTAAACGACATAGTAGACCAACTAGATCAAGCTCTAGTTCGAGAAGAAGGGACGCTTCAAAAACGCTTGATGGAGAGTATTCGCTTTGAACTTTGTCACTTGATGGATCAGTTCCTATCTGGTAAACGAAGAATGTGCCCGGAGACAACAATGGCAAAGCTCCAACAGGATTTCTCAGAGTTAGAAGTTCCAGGTTTTCAAGATTATCAGCGATTTTTCTGCACGGATGGAGAATTTTGGCTATCAGCCTCAGACTTGTCTAGCAAGAAGGTTGTCATTTCTTCCAGTCGCAATCAACGTCTGCTCTTTTCTGAGATTTTTCCAGAAAGCTGTCAGCTTTTAGCTGTCTCTGCAACCCTGGAAATTAGTAGCAGAGTATCTTTACCTGAACTAATGGGATTTCCGCATGCAGCCTTTGACAGACTGGATGAGAATTTTCAAGAAAATCAAGAAATCTTGGTCGTCAAGGATTTTCCATTGGTGACAGAAACTTCTCAAGAAGACTATGCTCAGGCTCTTGTAGAAGTTCTGGAAGATTTGTCTTATCTTGAAAAACCTATGCTCGTTTTATTCACTTCAAAAGACCTTTTGCTGCAGGTGTCAGACTCTCTATCTCTGTCTCATCTAGCTCAATATAAGAATGGAGATCCTGCTCAACTCAAGAAACGATTTGAAAGAGGAGACTCTCAACTCTTACTAGGAACAGGTAGTTTTTGGGAGGGAGTTGATTTTGCGACTCATCCTCGAGTGATTGAAGTGGTGACACGTTTGCCCTTCCAAAATCCAGAAGATCCCTTTACTAAAAAAATGAATCAGGAACTTCGTCTTGAAGGGAAAAATCCTTTCTACGACTATCAACTTCCTATGGCTATTATCCGCCTCAAACAAGCGATTGGTAGAACCATGCGTCGGCTTGGACAACGCTCATCTGTCCTTATCTTGGATAGCCGAATGACAAGCAAGCGATATGGGAAGCAGATTAGCAAGGCCTTGGCACAGACTAGTCGAGTGAGAGAAGTTGGCAAAGACCAAGTATTCTCAAAAGTTCAAGAATTTTTACACAAACAATGAAATAAACATCTGAAAGAATAAAGGAGACCTTTATGAAACGTTCTCTCGACTCTCGGGTCGATTATAGTTTGATTCTACCAGTATTCTGTTTGCTGGTGATTGGAGTGGTAGCTATTTACATTGCTGTTAGCCATGACTATCCACATAATATCTGGCCTATTCTCGGTCAGCAACTAGCATGGATCGTATTGGGAATTATCATTAGCTTTGTAGTCATGTTTTTTAATACAAAGTTTTTATGGCAGTCGACCCCCTATCTCTATGCCCTAGGTCTAGCCCTCATGGTTTTACCCTTGATTTTTTACAATCCAAACTTAGTCGCAGCAACGGGGGCAAAAAACTGGGTGTCAATCGGTGGAGTGACACTTTTCCAGCCTTCCGAATTCATGAAAATTTCCTATATTTTGATCTTGGCCCGGGTCATTGTTCAGTTTACACAAAGACATAAGGAAAAAGAACGAACGATTGCATTAGACTTTCACTTGATATTGTGGTTGATTGTCTTTACCCTACCAGTCTTAGTTTTACTGGCCTTGCAGAGTGACCTAGGAACGGCCTTGGTATTTGTCGCCATCTTTGCTGGACTTGTCTTGCTCTCTGGCGTTTCTTGGAAAATCATCATTCCAATTTTTGCGACAGTTGTATCAGGAATTGCAGGATTTTTGGCAATTTTCATCACAAAAGATGGGCGTGCTTTCATACATCAAATTGGGATGCCAACCTATCAGATTAACCGTATTCTTGCCTGGCTTAATCCCTTCGACTATGCACAGACGACCACCTATCAACAGGCCCAGGGGCAAATCGCTATCGGAAGTGGTGGCTTGTTTGGTCAAGGATTTAATGTATCCAATCTCCTCATCCCTGTTCGTGAGAGTGATATGATTTTTACCGTTATTGCAGAAGATTTTGGTTTTATCGGTTCTGTCCTTGTCATTACCCTTTATCTCCTACTTATCTATCGAATGTTAAAAATCACTCTGAAGTCCAATAATCAATTTTATACCTACATTTCAACTGGATTTATTATGATGCTCTTGTTCCATATTTTTGAAAATATTGGGGCAGTAACAGGTCTCCTTCCTCTGACAGGGATTCCTCTGCCATTCATTTCCCAAGGGGGATCAGCCATTATCAGTAATCTGATTGGTGTTGGTCTGCTTCTATCTATGAGTTATCAAACGCATCTAGCTGATGAAAAGAGCGGTAAGACAAGATTTAAACGTAAGAAAGTTGTTTTGAAAAAAGTTAAATAAGGAGTAAATCATGACTAAAGTTGCAGTGATCTTAGCAGATGGCTTCGAAGAAATCGAAGCTCTAACAGTTGTGGACGTATTGCGTCGTGCCAATATTACCTGTCATATGGTTGGTTTTGAAGCCCAAGTGACAGGATCACATGCCATTCAAGTACAAGCAGATTGTGTTTTTGATGGTGATTTATCTGAATATGATATGATTGTCTTACCAGGTGGCATGCCAGGTTCAGCCCACTTGCGTGATAATGAGCAATTGATTGCTGAACTTCAAAAATGTGAACAAGCCGGTAAAAAAGTAGCAGCCATCTGTGCAGCACCAATTGTTCTGAATCGTGCTGGTCTCCTCAAGGATAAAGAGTTCACCTGCTACGATGGTGTTCAAGAACAAATTGCTGACGGTCACTATCGCAAGGAAACAGTGGTTGTTGATGGTCAGTTAACAACTAGTCGCGGTCCAGCAACTGCACTTGCCTTTGCTTATAACCTAGTGGACCAACTTGGTGGCGATGCAGATGGTTTAAGAGCAGCTATGCTTTATCGTGATGTATTTGAATTAGATTAAGTGAAACGAGAAGAATCGGTCTATTAAAGGATTCTTCTCGTTTTTTACTGTTAAAATAAAAGGAAATCGTCGCTTTTTTGATAAAAAAATGCTATAATGAAGGGTATGAAATATCACGATTACATCTGGGATTTAGGTGGAACTTTACTTGATAATTATGAAACTTCGACCGCGGCTTTTGTGGAAACATTAGCTCAATTTGGAATCGAAGAAGAACATGATAGAGTTTACAATGCCTTGAAAGTGTCAACTGCTTTTGCGATTGACCAATTTGCCCCAACAATAGAGAATTTTTTAGAAAAATACAAGGAAAACGAAGCGCGAGAACTTGAACATCCTACCTTGTTTGAGGGAGTACCTGCTTTGTTGGAGGAAATCTCAGACCAGGGTGGACGGAACTTTTTAGTTTCTCATCGCAATGACCAAGTTTTGGATATCCTTGAAAAAACTGGTATTGCTGGCTATTTTACAGAAGTAGTAACAGCTAGCTCTGGTTTTAAGAGAAAACCAGATCCAGAGTCTATGATTTATTTGCGAGATAAGTATAAGATTCGTTCTGGTATTGTTATTGGTGACCGTTCTATCGATATTGAAGCTGGACAAGCAGCTGGTTTAGCAACGCATCTATTTGAAAATATCGTGACATTGAGACAAGTATTAGACATGTAAAAAGAAAAATAAGAAAAAGGGAAAAAATGACAGAAGAAATCAAAAACCAACAGGCACAGGATTATGATGCCAGTCAGATTCAAGTTTTGGAAGGTCTGGAAGCCGTACGTATGCGTCCTGGAATGTACATTGGATCGACTTCAAAAGAAGGCCTTCACCACCTAGTCTGGGAAATCGTTGATAATTCTATCGATGAGGCCTTGGCGGGATTTGCTAGTCATATTCAGGTCTTTATTGAGCCAGATGACTCTATCACGGTTGTTGATGATGGACGTGGTATCCCTGTTGATATTCAAGAAAAGACAGGCCGTCCTGCCGTTGAAACCGTCTTTACCGTTCTACACGCTGGAGGTAAATTTGGCGGTGGTGGTTACAAGGTATCAGGTGGACTCCATGGTGTAGGTTCATCCGTTGTAAATGCCCTCTCAACTCAGTTGGATGTTCGTGTTCACAAAAATGGAAAAATCCATTACCAAGAATATCGTCGTGGACATGTTGTTGCTGACCTTGAGGTGATTGGAGATACAGATAAAACAGGTACAACCGTACACTTCACGCCAGACCCAGAGATTTTTACAGAAACAACAACTTTTGATTTTGATAAATTAAACAAACGGATTCAAGAGCTAGCCTTCTTGAACCGTGGCCTTCAAATTTCCATCACAGACAAGCGTGAAGGACTTGAACAAACAAAACATTACCACTACGAAGGTGGTATTGCAAGTTACGTTGAATATATCAATGAAAATAAAGATGTTATCTTTGATACGCCAATCTACACAGATGGTGAAATGGATGACATCACAGTCGAAGTAGCAATGCAGTACACAACGGGTTACCATGAAAATGTCATGAGTTTCGCCAATAATATTCATACACATGAAGGTGGTACGCATGAACAAGGATTCCGTACAGCTTTAACTCGTGTTATTAACGACTACGCTCGTAAAAACAAACTCCTCAAAGACAATGAAGATAATCTAACAGGTGAGGATGTACGTGAAGGCTTGACAGCTGTTATCTCTGTGAAGCACCCAAACCCACAGTTTGAAGGACAAACAAAGACCAAGCTTGGAAATAGCGAAGTTGTAAAGATTACCAATCGCCTCTTTAGTGAAGCTTTCTCAGACTTCCTGATGGAAAATCCACAGATTGCTAAGCGTATCGTAGAAAAAGGGATTTTGGCAGCAAAGGCGCGCGTGGCAGCTAAACGTGCGCGTGAAGTTACCCGTAAGAAGTCAGGCTTAGAAATTTCAAACCTTCCAGGTAAGTTGGCAGATTGTTCCTCAAACAATCCAGCTGAAACTGAGCTTTTTATCGTCGAAGGAGACTCAGCTGGAGGTTCTGCAAAGTCTGGTCGTGACCGTGAATTCCAAGCGATTTTACCAATCCGCGGTAAAATCCTCAACGTCGAAAAGGCCAGCATGGATAAAATCTTAGCCAATGAGGAAATTCGCAGTCTTTTCACAGCTATGGGAACAGGTTTTGGTGCTGAATTTGATGTCAGCAAGGCACGTTACCAAAAACTCGTTATCATGACAGATGCCGATGTCGATGGAGCCCATATCCGTACCCTCTTGTTAACCTTGATTTATCGTTATATGAAACCCGTCTTAGAAGCAGGTTATGTTTATATCGCCCAACCACCAATTTACGGTGTTAAGGTCGGCAGTGAAATTAAAGAATACATCCAACCTGGGGCAGATCAAGAAATTCGTCTTCAGGAAGCTTGGCTCGCTATAGTGAAGGGCGTTCAAAACCAACTATTCAGCGTTATAAAGGGCTTGGAGAAATGGATGACCATCAACTTTGGGAAACAACCATGAACCCAGAACATCGTCTCATGGCACGTGTATCAGTTGATGATGCTGCAGAAGCAGATAAAATCTTTGATATGCTCATGGGGGACCGTGTAGAACCACGTCGAGAATTTATCGAAGAAAATGCTGTTTACAGTACACTTGACGTCTAAAAAAATTTGGAAATAGTTCCCATGGTTTGAAAAATATGATATAATCATTACAATTGTTTCAAGTATAAAAAGGAGTTTGATATGTCTGATAATCTGTTGATTATTACTATGATTGCAACCGCGGCTCTTCTGATTATTGTATATGTTGTGGCAGTTATGTTACGTAAACGCAATGAAAAGAGGCTCGCAGTATTAGAAGAAAGAAAGGAAGAGTTATATAACCTTCCAGTTAACGATGAAGTAGAAGTTGTTAAAAATATGCATCTGATTGGTCAAAGTCAGATTGCGTTTAGAGAGTGGAATCAGAAATGGGTGGACCTATCTCTTAATTCATTTGCGGATATTGAGAATAATCTGTTTGAAGCAGAAGGTTACAATAATTCATTTCGCTTTTTGAAAGCTCAACACAAAATTGATCAAATTGAAAGCCAAATTACCCTTATCGAAGAAGATATTGCTTCCATTCGAAATGCTTTGGCAGACCTAGAAACAAGAATCCAAAAATAGTGGACGTGTCTTGCATGCTTTAGATTTATTTGAAAGTCTACAGAAATCGGTCGCAGAAGATTCTGAGAAATATGGTCAGGCACTTCCTGAAATTGAAAAACAATTGGAGAACATCCAATCAGAATTTTCTCAATTTGTGACTCTAAACTCTTCAGGAGATCCAGTTGAAGCAGCAGGGATTTTGGATAATGCTGAAAATCATATTCTCGCTTTGACACATATCGTAGAGAGAATTCCGGCAATTGTTACTAAACTAACTACTGAACTCCCTGATCAACTTGAAGATCTAGAGGCTGGCTATCGTAAGTTGCTTGATGCCAACTATCACTTTGTAGAGACTGACATTGAATCACGTTTGCAGTTGTTGTATGAAGCTTTGAAAAATAACCAAGAAAATATTAAAAAATTGGAATTGGACAATGCTGAATATGAAAATACTCAAATTCAAGAAGAGATCAATGCTCTCTATAATATTTTCACACGAGAGATTGCTTCTCAAAAAGTTGTTGAAAACTTGTTGGCAACACTTCCAACCTATCTTGACCATTTAAAAGACAACAATCAAGTCTTGGTGAAAGATATTGAGCGTTTGAGCAAGACCTACTTGATGGCAGAGAGTGATGTAAATCATGTTCGTCGTCTTCAAGTGGACTTAGATTCCCTAGAAGTTACGATTAGAGATTTGACCTCAGAACAAGAGGAATATTCAGAGGCTTACTCTGTATTAGAAGAACGTTTAGAAAATGTTCAAGCTACTTTGAAAGAAATTGAAGATGATCAAGTTTCAGTGAGCGAACGTTTGATACAGATTGAAAAAGATGATGTTAATGCACGTCAAAAGGCAAATGTTTACGTCAATCGCCTCCACACAATCAAGCGCTACATGGAAAAGAGGAATCTTCCAGGAATTCCACAGAATTTCTTGAAATTGTTCTTTGCTGCTAGCCATAGTACAGAGGATTTGATGGCAGAGTTAGAACAGTCACAAGTCAACATTGAGTCTGTTAATCGTATCCTAGAAATCGCATCACATGATATGGAAGTTTTGGAAACAGAAACATATAGTATTGTGCAATATGCTACCTTGACAGAGCAATTACTTCAATATTCTAACCGTTACAGATCATTTGATGAAGGGATTCAACAAGCCTTCCACGAATCTTTAGAAATCTTTGAAAATGCCTTTGATTATCAAGCGTCTTTTGAAAAGATTTCCCAAGCTTTGGAAGTTGCTGAACCAGGAGTAACAAACCGCTTTGTTTCCTCATATGAAAAAACAAGAGAAATCATTCGATTTTAATCATCTTCGCGTCAAAGTTTGACTGCTAATAAAAAGTGAGGCTGGGACAAAAGTCCTAGCCTCTCAATTGTCTATGGATTTTCGAGCAAGACGCAGTGGTTGAGTGGGCTCTACTACGCTGATTTCATCAGCTTTTACAGCCCTACTCAACTGTGCGGAGGTGGGACGACGAAATCGAATTCTAACGAATTACCGATTTCTGTCCCACTCTCTTTCTTTTACCTTTCTTTTTCGAAAAAATGGACATTTTCCTATTTATCATTGAAATTATAGTTTATATTTGATATGATAAGACTATGACAAGAAATAGAAAAAAACGTAAAACAGTTGAAGATAAGAAGCAAAGAAATTTATGGATAATAGTGGCTTTGCTTTTTTTTACAATGGTGACTTTGCAAGGCATCATAACTTATAAGGTAACGAATAAAAAGGTTTTTGAGGAAAAAATAGAAGCACTGAAAAAAGAAAAAGATGATTCCTATTCACAAGGAAGTCAGAAAGATCATTTTCGTAAAGGGCAGGCAGAAATCATCACCTACTATCCTATGACGGGGGACAAGGTCATTAGCTCTGTTCAGGATATTATTATAAAGATATCACGGATAAGGTAGAAGATAAAGAACATTTGATTTTTTACTACTCTGAAAAAGATTCTTCTTCCATCAAGGGTGTGGAGAGTCATCTTGTGAAAAAACAGGCCTATGACTTGAGTGATTCTACTGTTGTTGAATTAGAGAACACGTCATTAGATCAGCTTTATCTTAAGGAAGATGGGACTCTGTTTACTTTAGATCAGTTATTTACTGATGCTAGTAAAGCCAAGGAAAAGATTCTTGAAGATATCAAGTCAACACTCCAAGATAAAAAGCTCGAACAAGCACTTGTCGATCAAGTAGTAGCCGATTTTTCAGCTGCAGAATTATCAACTTGGAAGTTTGCTTACAAAGATAGTCAACTGGTCTTATATCCAGTTAAACAAACTAATAATGTAGAAGAAATAGCTTTGCCTATTTCAGACTTCTTTGATGTTATCCAATCGTCCTATCTAACTGAAAATGATGCAGAACTTTATAAGAAGGCTCAGGCTGAGAAAAATAAAAAACTAGTAGCTCTTACCTTTGATGATGGACCGGACGGAAATACAACTCCACAAGCTGTAGATATTCTAGCCAAGTACAAGATCAAGGCAACCTTTTTTGTACAAGGAAAAAATATTGCAGGTAATGAAGCTATCCTCAAACGTATGCAGGCTGAGGGGCACGAAGTTGGAAACCATAGTTGGAACCATCCAGTTTTGACGAAACTATCATTGGAAGATGCTAAGAAACAGCTCACAGATACTGAAGACGCTATTACAAAAGTTCTTGGAAAAAGTTCTAAATTGATGCGTCCACCATATGGTGCGATTTCAGATGATATTCGCAATAGTCTTGATTTAAGCTTTATCATGTGGGATGTGGATAGTTTGGATTGGAAGAGTAAAAATGAAGCGGCGATTTTTACAGAAATTCAGCGGCAAGTAAGTAATGGATCTATCGTTTTGATGCATGATATTCATCAAACATCTGTTAACTCACTACCCAAAGTAATTGAGTATCTACAGGGACAAGGCTATAGTTTTGTGACTGTATCAGAACTACTCAACACTCGTTTGAAGCCACATGAGATTTACTATTCTCGTAACCAGTAAGTTCACAGTCGGCAACTATTTAGAAAAAATTATAAAAAGATAGTTTTAATCTTGACAAGTAGGGGAAAACTTGATATCATATAAAAGTTGAGAAAAGCAGAAGTGAGAACTTCTCGCCTTGCGACTAACGTTGTCTGGCACCTACGGATCAAGTTTCAGAAATGAAATACAATCATGTAGTGCGGGTTTGCGTTAGCAAGTCCGCTCTTGTTTTTCTCTAAACTAAAAAAAGAGGTGAAAACCATAGCAAAGCAAGACTTATTCATCAATGATGAAATTCGTGTACGCGAAGTTCGTTTAATCGGTCTTGAAGGTGAGCAATTGGGTATCAAACCACTAAGCGAAGCGCAAGCACTTGCGGATGAAGCTAATGTGGACTTGGTTCTCATTCAACCTCAAGCTAAACCTCCTGTTGCAAAAATTATGGACTACGGCAAGTTCAAATTTGAGTACCAGAAGAAACAAAAAGAACAACGCAAAAAACAAAGCGTTGTGACCGTGAAAGAAGTTCGTTTGAGCCCGGTTATTGACAAGGGTGACTTCGAAACTAAACTTCGCAATGCTCGCAAATTCCTTGAAAAAGGAAACAAAGTGAAGGTATCTATTCGCTTTAAGGGGCGTATGATTACCCATAAAGAGATTGGTGCAAAAGTTTTAGCCGAGTTCGCTGAAGCAACTCAAGATATTGCTATCATTGAACAACGTGCTAAAATGGATGGACGCCAAATGTTCATGCAATTGGCGCCAGCAACTGACAAAAAATAATTGTCAGAAAGTTAAATAAAGGAGAAAAAATCATGCCAAAACAAAAAACACACCGCGCATCAGCTAAACGTTTCAAACGTACAGGTTCTGGTGGACTTAAACGTTTCCGTGCTTACACTTCTCACCGTTTCCACGGAAAAACTAAAAAACAACGTCGTCATCTTCGTAAAGCATCTATGGTGCATTCAGGAGATTTCAAACGTATCAAAGCAATGCTTACTCGCTTGAAATAATCGCGTATTTGTAAGTTAACAATTCTAGGAAATATTGGAGGAAATATAAATGGCACGTGTTAAAGGTGGCGTTGTATCACGCAAACGTCGTAAACGTATTTTAAAATTAGCAAAAGGTTACTATGGAGCTAAACACATCTTGTTCCGTACTGCAAAAGAACAAGTAATGAACTCTTACTACTATGCATACCGTGACCGTCGTCAAAAGAAACGTGACTTCCGTAAATTGTGGATCACACGTATCAATGCGGCAGCTCGTTTGAACGGACTTTCATACTCACAATTGATGCATGGTTTGAAATTGGCTGAGATCGAAGTTAACCGTAAAATGCTTGCTGACTTGGCTGTTAACGATGCAGCAGCTTTCACAGCTCTTGCAGATGCAGCTAAAGCAAAACTTGGTAAATAATCTTTAAAAGTTTCATTTCTACTCTTGTAGTTTAAGCTACGTGAGTGAAATGAAGCTTTTTCTTTTTATGTGATGGATGATGAATGCCATATTTTGTTTAAGGAAATGGGACTTTTCCTGTATAATAGTAGTAATACTCAATGAAAATCAAAGAGCAAACTAGAAAGCTAGCCGTAGGCTATACTTGACTACTGTAAGGCGACGCTGACGTGGTTTGAAGAGATTTTCGAAGAGTATAAGTTTATAAAGATGGAGTTAGAAGATGATAGTAGGTATTGATTTAGGAACGACTAATTCTTTAGTAGGAGTATACCAAGGCGGACAAGTAAAACTGATTCCAAATGCTTTTGGTGAATTTTTAACGCCATCTGTTGTGGCATTGGACGATAATGACGATATCATTGTTGGGAAAATTGCTAAGGAGCGCTTGGTGACACATCCCGACAAGACACTTGCCCAATTTAAGCGATTTATGGGAAGCAAACATGAATTGGTTCTTGGAGATAGAACCTACAAAGCAGAGGAACTGAGTTCTTTTATCATTCGAAAACTAGTGGATGATGCAGAGACTTTTCTTGGTGAGAAGGTAGGTGAGGTAATTGTAAGTGTGCCTGCTTATTTCAACGATGCTCAACGTTATGCGACAAAATTAGCTGGACAATTTGCAGGAGTTAAAATCGAGCGCATCATCAACGAACCTTCTGCAGCTGCTCTTGCTAAAAAATCTATGAGCAATCAAGAAGACCAGTCCTTTGTAGTCGTTGATTTTGGTGGCGGAACGCTGGATATCTCAGTCGTAGAGTTGTTTGATAATGTTGTTGAGATTGTCTCTATTGCAGGAGATAATCGCTTGGGAGGAGAAGATTTTACTGCAGCTATTGCTGAGGAATTTTTAACGTCCAATCATTTGTCTAGGAAATCTATCTCCCGGGAGTTTTATGGTAAAATACTGGTTCAAGCTGAGAAGGCAAAGCTGAATTTGAATACCAATGAAGAAGTGAAGATGGTAGTGATGGATCAGGAGAAGGAATACTTTTTAAACCTGACATATCAGCGATTTTATGAGCTTTGTCAGCCTTTGCTTGCTCGCCTTAAGTCCGTACTAGATAGAGCCTTGATGGATGCACGCTATAGTTATGTATCCTCTGATAACGTTGTTCTTGTCGGCGGTACTTCAAAACTTCGTTTAGTTCAAGATTTTTTATCTTACTGTATTGATCAAGCGGTTCAGGTAGTTGATGACCCTGATAAGATGATTGCAAAAGGGTGTGCTCTTCTAGCGGGAATAAAGGAGCGTCAGGGAGAGGTTCGTGACTTATTATTGTCGGATATTTGTCCTTTCACACTTGGAACTGCGGTTGTTGGTGATCATTTCTCCGATTATCGAGCGCAATTCTCCTTTACCTGCTTCAAAAAAGGAACAGTATTACACAGCAGAATTGGGGCAAAACCATGTGAAGGTCGAGGTTTATCAGGGAGAAATGATGAAGGCCTCACAAAACTTATTTCTCGGAGAACTAGAAGTTCCTGTCCCTGTTAATCATCAGGCGAACGAAGGCCTCACTATTCGATTTACCTATGACTTAAATGGGATTTTGGATGTAGAAGTAACCATCGATTCAACTCAGGAAGTCTTTAATCATGTGATCCTTCAAGAAAGTATTACCTTGACTGAAGATGAGATCAAGGAAAAACAAGCCGAATTAACTCGTTATAAGATTAATGCTCAAGAAACTGAGGTTTACCGTTTCTTGATTGAAAAGGCCAATCGTGTATATAGCATGCTTTTGGGGAGAAGAAGAGATGAGTTAATGACAGAAACTAGACGCTTTGAAGAAGAAGTTAGACAAGCTTCCATGTATCATTTACCCAAACTCTATCAATCATTTTCTAACTATCTAGAGTTTCTAGAACGAGGCCTATGAGAGGGAATTGTATGAATAAATGGGAAATCTTAGGAATTGAGCCAACTCATGATGTTAAGGTTATTCGAAAAAGGTATTCTGAGTTAGTGAAACTTTACCATCCAGAGGACCAACCAGAAATCTACCAACAAATTGTAGAAGCCTACCAGTCTGCTTTAAGAGAGGCACGGTCTAATAGGACTAGTCAAGAAAGTAGTGAAAGTGATGCCATTTCCACTCAGCAGTTCAGTGAAAAAGAAGAGGGAGCAACAAATTCAGCTACTAGTTCACTTGATTTTGAATCCTTTGAGTCTGTGGAGGAAAGCGAGCAAGTAGAGATAGCAAAACCTTCTCTTGATTTCGGTGATGTTCATGAGTCTGATCCTTTAAATGAAACCTACAAGGAAACAGCTACTCTCCCACTAAATTTTGAAACGGTCAGTGAACAAGAGTCAGATACGGTTAGCCATGTCTTAGATTTTAGTGATTATCTAGAGTCAGAGTATCTGATTCGCAACTCTATCGAAAGTATCGTAGGGAATTCGGATTATACCATAGATGAGCAAGAACATCTTTGGCAACAGTTTTTTAGTCAGTATCGATATGATATGAGCACTGTTCAGTCCGTTTTAGAGGAAATGGATGTTTATATTTTTGATAAACCTGAGCAATTCTCTATCGTCATTCCTTTACTGGAAGATTATATTCCTGACTATAAGTACTGGGGGTATTACTATAAACTGAAGCATTGGAAGGTTAAGAGAGCTACTGCCTACAAAAACGGAGAGCCTCTTGAAGATGCAAAAAAAGAAATTGCTAAATTATATGCTTCTTATCGTTTATGTCAAGCAATCCTTGAAGATTCCCAAAAAGCCAATCAAATAGGGGTTTGGATAACATTTTTTAAACAATCTTTTTCTCCTGGGACGGTCCTTTTTCTGTTGAATAGCAGTAAACAAATGATTACTAGCATTCCAGTTTTGACCTATATCTTGGAGAAGATTAAATCAGAGGTTGGAGAAGAGAATCAAAAAGCCTATGATGAGCTTCTAGCTTATTTTGAGGAATTAAAAGTAGATACAGATGAACCAGTTGATATTCATCACTATAATTTGATAAATCCTACAGAGCTTGAAGAGGCTCTATATCTCCTAGTCTATAGTTCATATCAGGATGAAGACAGACTTGTTCAAGATTGGTCCTATCTCCTTGAAAATACCCATGATAAATCTCTCTTGCTTCAATTATTAGAGGAAATCGATGTTTATCCATTTACAAATAAGAAGGTTCTGGAACTTGTATTTGGATTTGTAAGGAACCATATCACGGATGAAGAAAATTCTTATCTGAAAAAATTCAGTTTCTGGAAGGAAATTCACTCTTATCCTTGGGTTGTAAAAAAATATCAAATCAATGTAAAAGAGAAATTTGATTTCTGGTATTACGAAGGATATCTTTTTGTCGATAAATTATTAAAAGATGATAAACGCATCAATGATTGGAAGATTTGGAAACAAGTCTATAAAGAGAAACCTCGTATTTATCCTATCTTTTTTGAACAAGTTTATAAGGGCTATAAACGTTTTACAGACGGAGAACTGTTGAAGTTTATATTGGGACAATTCCATACCTCAAATACGGCTCCCCACTTGATGACAGAGGAGACAGACAAGAAACTAGAAGAGATGACCAGCTATGCTTATCAACTCTGTCATCCAAATTCTAAAGTATCCTATTTTGCTTGGATAAAAAGAGAGGTGATTAAGAATAGGCTCTTAGCGTTTACCTATGCGACTTTAACTATGGTCAGTTTGATGTTAAGTGTCTATGATAAACCTGGCTCAAATAAATGGCTTTATATAGGAATGGTTAGTCTCTCTAATTACTACATGCATAGGAGACTAGACCAACCAATCAAAGAAGGTCTCACTGCTCGAGGATCAAAAATTAAATTTTATTACAATAGAAATCTGTGGGTTTTAGCGGTGATACTGCTTTCTTTTGTTCCAGTTGTTCCGCTTGGTCTCATTGCTTGTTTATTTTTTATAACTATTTTTTCTGTAATCGATGGTTTCCAAGTACGTCATGGTTTAAGAGTGAATGTTTCTTTAAACAAGTTAGTTCCACTGGGACTGTTCCTATCTGCTGGTTTTCTAGTTGCTCTGGCAAAACAAAGCGAAATAATTTCATATGTTGCGATATGTTACATCTTTATTATTATGATAGTGGTTGGTATTCTATATTTTACAAGATATAAAATAGGATTGCCACCTTCATTGAAGGGAATTTTATTGCCAATTATAATGAGTATTATATTCTTTCAATTATTTCCTCTCACTCACAGTCGCTTAAATCTTTTTAATTCAGTTATTCTAAGAAATGAAACTCTAAGCTTAACGTTATTACTCTTATTAAATGGAATCGCATTGTCTTATTTTACAAAAGAACAGCGTTTAGTAATTGGTGTTAAAAAGGCCTTTATGATTTATGGATTGCAGATATTTATTTTCTTAAGACGCCTATTTAGGATCCTATTCACACCTATACCAGATTTTAGCAAAGTTTTTTTTGAAAAAGATTTACTAATTATGAATAGTGAATTTGCTTTCTATTTTCTAGAAGTGCTTTTTGTCCTTATCCTCGTCTTACTTATACGAAATGTTCGTAAGGAAAATCGTGAAGTTATTGACTAGAACGGAAGCATTGAGTATAGACCTATAGTTCAATTTCCTAGTAAATTTTCCTAAATAAGAGTATAATAGAATTAGTAAAATGAAAGAGGTAATGAAATGGCTTCAAAAATGCTACATACTTGCTTGCGAGTAGAAAATCTTGAAAAATCAATCGCTTTTTATCAAGATGCTTTTGGTTTTAAGGAATTACGTCGTAGAGACTTTCCAGACTATGCTTTCACTATTGTTTATCTTGGACTTGAAGGTGATGATTATGAGTTGGAGTTGACTTACAATTATGATCATGGACCTTATGTTGTCGGTGACGGTTTTGCTCACATTGCCCTAAGTACACCTGACCTTGAGGCTCTTCATAAAGAACATAGTGACAAAGGCTATGAAGTTACGGCGCCTAATGGACTTCCAGGGACTCAACCAAACTATTACTTTATCAAAGATCCAGATGGATACAAGGTAGAAGTGATTCGTGAGAACTCATTATAGTTCGTATCTAGGCTGGGCACAAAGTCTTTAAAATCAAAAAACGCATAATATCAGGTCTTGAAAAATCTTGATACTATGCGTTTTATTGTGGGAAGATTTACTTCATTTTTTCCTGAAATTGAGATTTTGCCCGGTCTCGTTTTTTAAAATTTGTGGTTGAATGAAAGAATGGTGTCAGGCATTCACTAATACTCAATGAAAATCAAAGAGCAAACTAGGAAGCGAACCGCAGGTTGGTCAAAACACCGTTTTGAGGTTGTGGATAGAACTGACGAAGTCAGCTCAAAACATGGTTTTGAGGTTGTAGATGAAACTGACGAAGTCAGTAACCATACATACGGCAAGACGAAACTGACATGGTTTGAAGAGATTTTTGAAGAGTATAAGTTCAAAACCAAAAAGCTGCTCGTCCTTCTATTGAAGCTTTATTAAAGCGTGTGAGTCAAGGAAGAAAATATAATCCAATTTCTACTAGGAGAAAAAGAAATTGTTTTTCTATTTTTTAAAATGGTATAATATAAGGAGAAAAAGGGAGGTGATAGCGAGTGATTGCACAACTTGATACTAAAACGGTTTATAGTTTCATGGAGAGTATGATTTCCATTCAGAAGTATGTTGACCAAGGGAAAGCCTACGGCTACTCAGCACTTGGAATCATGGATGTTGACAATCTCTATGGAGCTTATTATTTTATCAAAGAGTGCCAAAAACAGGGGCTTCAGCCCTTATTAGGTCTTGAGATGACCGTTCATCATAAGGAGGAGCTCGTCAACCTTCGATTTTTAGCCTTGTCAAATCGTGGTTATCGAAATCTCATGAAGCTTTCGACTCTAAAAATGACAGGTAAAAAAGAATGGACTGATTTTTATTCTTACCTTGAAGATGTTTGTGTTATTGTTCCCTATTATTCTGCAATTGATTCCTTGGATTTAGGGCAGGATTACTATATCGGAGTGTACCCAGATACACCTCAGTCGGATTTTTCTCACCCCATTCTCCCACTTTATCGTGTTAATTCTTTTCAATCTGAGGATTTAGAAACGCTTCAAATGCTCAGGGCGATTAAGGAAAACGTGACCTTGCGAGAGGTAGATGTTCAATCTCAACAGGGCTTGTTCTTGCCAGCCCATCGCTTAGAGCAAGTATTTCAAGACAAGTTTCCACAAGCCTTAGAAAATCTTTCTGGACTGATTGGAGCAACTACTTATGAGATTGATAGTAGTCTCAAGCTTCCGCGCTTTAATCCAGAGCGTCCTGCTGTTGAGGAGTTGCGTGAAAGAGCAAGAAATGGTTTGCAAGCGAAGGGGCTCCTAAGTCAGCCTTATTTGACTCGTTTAGAAGAAGAGCTATCTGTGATTCATGACATGGGATTTGATGACTATTTCTTAGTTGTCTGGGATCTCTTACGTTTCGGTCGTTCTCAGGGGTACTATATGGGGATGGGACGCGGATCTGCAGTTGGAAGTCTGGTGGCCTATGCCTTAGATATCACTGGAATAGATCCTGTTGCTAAGAATCTTATCTTTGAACGTTTTCTGAATCGTGAACGCTATACCATGCCCGATATTGACATTGATATTCCAGACATCTATCGTCCAGAGTTTATTCGCTATGTGCGTGACCGCTATGGCAGTATTCACGCTGCTCAGATTGTCACCTACTCGACTTTTGGTGCCAAACAGGCTATCCGAGATGTTTTTAAACGGTATGGTGTTCCCGAGTATGAGTTGACGGCCATTACGAAGAAGATAGGGATAAAAGATACCCTAACTATAGCTTATGAAGGAAATTTAGGCTTTAGACAACTGATTCAGAGCAAGATTGAATACCAAAAGGCTTTCGCGATTGCCAAGAAAATAGAAGGAGCACCTCGTCAAACCTCCATTCATGCTGCTGGTGTGGTAATCAGTGATAAAAATCTAACTGATTATATTCCCCTGAAGTATGGTGAGGATATGCTCATTACCCAGTATGATGCTCATGGTGTTGAAGGGAATGGTCTACTCAAGATGGATTTCTTAGGCTTAAGAAATCTTACCTTTGTCCAAAAAATGCAGGAGCTCTTGTTTGAAACTCAAGGTATCTCACTAAAGATTGAGGACATTGACCTTGAGGATAGGGAAACTTTAGCCCTCTTTGCAGCTGGTAAGACTAAGGGAATCTTTCAGTTTGAGCAACCAGGAGCTATTCGTTTATTAAAGCGTGTAAAGCCTGAAAGCTTTGAAGAAGTAGTGGCAACGACCTCCTTGAACCGACCTGGAGCAAGCGACTATATCGATAACTTTGTCGCTAGAAAACATGGTAAAGAGAAGGTGACAGTTCTAGCTCCTGTGCTAGAAGATATTTAGCTCCTACCTATGGCATCATGCTCTATCAAGAACAGGTGATGCAAGTGGCACAGCGTTACGCTGGCTTTAGTCTTGGTAAGGCCGATATTTTACGTCGGGCTATGGGGAAAAAGAATGCTGAAGAAATGCATCAGATGCAAGAGAGCTTCATTCAAGGTGCCCTTGAAAAATGCCACGGAGCAGAACAAGCTCAGCAGGTTTTTGCAGTCATGGAAAAATTTGCTGGTTATGGTTTTAACCGTTCGCATGCTTATGCTTATGCAGCTTTAGCTTTCCAGCTTGCTTATTTTAAAACACATTATCCAGCTATCTTTTATCAGGTCATGCTCAATTATGCCAGTGGAGATTATATTTTCGATGCGCTCGAAATGGGCTTTGAACTGATACCACTTTCGATCAATACAATCCCATATCAGGATAAATTGACAGACAAGGCTATTTACTTGGGACTTAAGAGTATCAAGGGAATGCCTCGTGATTTTGCCTATTGGATTTTAGAGAATCGTCCATTTTCTAGTGTTGAAGATTTTATCACTCGCTTGCCTAAAAATTATCAGAAGTTGAGTCTCTTAACTCCCTTAGTCGAGATTGGTTTATTCGATAGTTTCGAGAAAAATCGCCAAAAAATCTTAGCTAATTTACCTACTTTATTTATTTTTGTGGAAGAATTGGGTAGTTTATTTGCAGATAATAGCTACAATTGGCTAGAGAACGAGGATTTTACGCAAGTCGAGAAGTTTCGTAAGGAACAGGAGTGGCTTGGAGTTGGTATCAGTCCGCATCCTTTACTGATCTTAGCAAAGAATCCTCTTTATCCAATTATGAGTTTATCTGAACTTACCGAAGGTCAGACAGCTACTGTACTCGTTGAGATACAATCCATTCGTGTCATTCGTACTAAAAAAGGTGAAAACATGGCTTTTCTGCAAGTTAGTGATAGTAAAACTAAGCTTGAAGTCACAGTTTTTTCTGACCAGTACCGCCAATTGAAAGACTTCTTACATGAAGGAAGATTTTACTACCTTAATGGGAAAGTTCAGGCTAGGGACGGACGCCTTCAATTAATTTTGAATAATCTAAAAGAGGCAGTGAGTGAACGATTTTGGATCCAGGTTGCTGATCATGAACATGATTCTGAAATTTATCATATTTTAGAACAATACAGGGGACAAATTCCAGTCATCATTCGTTACGAAAATGAACAAAAAAATGTCCTTTTGCCGAGTTATTTTGTTGCAAAAGATGTTAGTTTACAGGAATCTTTGAGTCAAATAACTATGAAAACGATTTATCGTTAAAAATCAATGAAAATAAAAGAATTTTAACTTTAATTATGGTATAATCAGTTAGAATGTTAAAAGAAAAAGGAGCAAAACCAAATGAAACGTATTGCTGTTTTGACTAGTGGTGGAGACGCCCCTGGTATGAATGCTGCCATCCGTGCAGTAGTTCGTCAAGCAATCTCAGAAGGAATGGAAGTTTTTGGTATCTATGATGGATATGCAGGTATGGTTGCCGGCGAAATTTATCCACTTGATGCTGCTTCAGTAGGAGACATCATTTCACGTGGTGGTACTTTCCTTCACTCTGCCCGTTACCCTGAGTTTGCGAAACTCGAAGGTCAACTTAAAGGGATTGAGCAGTTGAAAAAACACGGTATCGAAGGTGTTGTAGTTATCGGTGGAGACGGTTCTTATCATGGAGCTATGCGCTTGACTGAGCATGGATTCCCTGCTATCGGACTTCCTGGAACAATCGATAACGATATCGTAGGTACTGATTTCACAATCGGATTTGATACTGCAGTTACAACTGCAATGGATGCCATCGATAAGATTCGTGATACATCATCAAGTCACCGTCGTACTTTCGTTGTTGAAGTTATGGGACGTAATGCTGGAGATATCGCTCTTTGGGCTGGTATTGCCACTGGTGCTGATGAAATTATCATCCCTGAAGAAGATTTCAAGATGGAAGACATCGTAGCAAGTATCAAAGCTGGATATGAACACGGTAAAAAACATAACATTATCGTTTTGGCAGAAGGTGTTATGTCAGCGGCTGAATTTGGTCAAAAACTCAAAGAAGCTGGAGATACAAGCGACCTTCGTGTAACAGAACTTGGTCATATCCAACGTGGTGGATCACCAACTGCTCGTGACCGTGTATTAGCGTCACGCATGGGTGCACACGCTGTTAAACTCCTTAAACAAGGAATCGGTGGTGTCGCTGTTGGTATTCGCAATGAGAAAATGGTTGAAAATCCAATTCTTGGAACTGCAGAAGAAGGAGCTTTGTTTAGCCTAACAGCTGACGGTAAGATCGTTGTTAATAACCCTCATAAAGCTGACCTTGAACTTTCTGCTTTGAACAAGAGCTTGTCATAATCAACTTTAACGAAACTGGTAAAATGACCATTAAAGGTCAAAATATATAAAGGAGTCACAAAAATCATGAACAAACGTGTAAAAATCGTTGCAACTTTGGGTCCTGCGGTAGAAATCCGCGGTGGTAAAAAATTCGGTGATGACGGTTACTGGGGAGAAAAACTTGACGTTGAAGCTTCAGCAAAAAACATTGCTCAATTGATTGAAGCAGGAGCTAACACTTTCCGTTTCAACTTCTCACACGGTGACCACCAAGAACAAGGTGACCGTATGGCAACTGTTAAACTTGCAGAAAAACTTGCAGGTAAAAAAGTTGGTTTCCTTCTTGATACTAAAGGACCAGAAATCCGTACTGAATTGTTCGAAGGTGAAGCTAAAGAGTACTCATACAAAACTGGTGAAAAAATCCGTGTTGCAACTAAACAAGGAATCAAATCGACTCGTGAAGTGATTGCTTTGAACGTTGCAGGAGCACTTGACATCTATGATGATGTTGAAGTTGGTCGCCAAGTATTGGTAGACGATGGTAAACTTGGTCTTCGCGTTGTAGAAAAAGACGATGCAACTCGTGAATTCGTAGTTGAAGTTGAAAATGACGGTGTTATCGCTAAACAAAAAGGTGTAAACATCCCTAACACTAAAATTCCTTTCCCAGCTCTTGCTGAACGTGATAACGCTGATATCCGCTTCGGTCTTGAACAAGGTATCAACTTCATCGCGATCTCATTCGTACGTACTGCTAAAGACGTGAATGAAGTTCGTGCAATCTGTGAAGAAACTGGTAACGGTCACGTTCAATTGTTCGCTAAAATCGAAAACCAACAAGGTATCGATAACTTGGACGAAATCATTGAAGCTGCTGACGGTATCATGATCGCTCGTGGTGATATGGGTATCGAAGTACCATTTGAAATGGTTCCAGTTTACCAAAAAATGATCATCACAAAAGTGAATGCTGCTGGTAAAGTTGTTATCACTGCAACAAACATGCTTGAAACAATGACTGAAAAACCACGTGCAACTCGTTCAGAAGTATCAGACGTATTTAACGCTGTTATCGACGGAACTGATGCGACAATGCTTTCAGGTGAGTCAGCAAATGGTAAATACCCACTTGAGTCTGTTCGTACAATGGCAACAATCGACAAGAACGCTCAAACTCTTCTTAATGAATATGGACGTTTGAACTCAGATTCATTCGAACGTAACTCTAAGACAGAAGTTATGGCTTCAGCAGTTAAAGATGCTACAAACTCAATGGATATCAAATTGGTTGTAACTCTTACTAAGACAGGTCACACTGCACGTTTGATCTCTAAATACCGTCCAAATGCTGATATCTTGGCATTGACTTTCGACGAATTGACAGAACGTGGTTTGATGTTGAACTGGGGTGTTATCCCAATGTTGACAGAAGCTCCATCATCAACTGATGACATGTTTGAAATTGCTGAACGTAAAGCAGTTGAAGCAGGTCTTGTACAATCTGGTGACGACATCGTTATCGTTGCAGGTGTGCCACTTGGTGAAGCAGTTCGTACGAACACAATGCGTATCCGCACTGTACGTTAATCTAACATTAAAAAGCCTATCATATCAAGCTTTATAGCTTGTGTGATAGGTCTTTTTTTGTGTAGGGATAAAAGTGAGGAACTTTTTATTTCCAGTTTAATGACAAGGTATCTAAAATGGCTTGCTCTATATTTTGGGTGACTTGAGTGGTTCTTTCATTGGTCGCTTTAGTATCTTAATGGCTAATCTTCAGCAAGTATTGTTTTTAAAGAAAAGTTGTTACAATAAAAGGCCTATAATCATATAACTGAGTGAAGTTATAGATGTTTATTGTCGGAAGGAAAAGATAAAAGATGCGACCTAGTAGGACTCAGCAAAATAAAAAAGCTCTCTGGAAAACCAGAGAGTGTGAGAGGCATCTCCATGTGAAAAACTGGTTCACACAATTTCTCAAGGTCCGCTCCTGCGTTATGACCTCCTTTGCGCAATTGTAGCTTTCGCTACATATCGACTCATCGCAGACTTTATTTTACTATAGAGCCAATACTTTGTCAAGAAAAAACAGCTCCTTAAATAGGAACTGATGAATGATGCTAATTGCCGGGATCGAACCGGCGACCTCATCCTTACCATGGATGCGCTCTGCCTACTGAGCTAAATCAGCTTACTTAAAAAGTATACTATAGATTCAAATCTTTGTCAATAAATTATTAGCTTTAATACTCAATGAAAATCAAAGAGCAAACTAGGAAGCTAGCCGCAGGCTGTACTTGAGTACGGCAAGGTGAAGCTGACGTGGTTTGAAGAGATTTTCGAAGAGTATAAAATAATCGCCAATCAGCCAAACTAGAATGGCTGAAGAGAATTTCCCTCAGCCATTTCCTTCTAACTTAATTGATTTTGTTGTTTTTTTCTGGATTCCAGATAAAACTTGCGATAAAGCTAAAGATGACGGTAACAATCGCAACTAAGACAGCAAGAATCAGTGCTGGTATACGAATAAACCACCACAAGGGATTTGGTTTTTTATTTGTATGCCATTGTTTTGTTTCCACATCTAAACGTTGAAATTCAGATTGGATGCGTTGAGCAACCATTTCAATACCTTCATCATTCATTTTTTTGATGTCAGAAATATCAATAGGATTTCCAAAGTTCATATCGACACGTTCACGACTGATGAGGCCTTTTAAGGTCATAGGACCAGTGTAGGTAACTGGCATGATACGTACTTTGGCCATTTTAGCAATGAGAGCTACACCACCTTTGACATCGTTAGAATGACGACTACCACTTGGAAACATGATAAGAGATCGGTTACTCTTTTTAAGAACATTGATAGGGTATTTGATAGCAGAAGCGTTAGGATTTTCACGATCAATTGGAAAAGCGCCGCACATGCGGATCCACCAGCCAAAGATACGGTTGGTAAAGAGCTCCTTTTTAGCCATAAATACAAATTGCTTTGGTTTGGTAGCGAATGCCATATAAACCGGATCCCACCAGGTACGATGGGGAGCGACTAGGATATAGTTTTCATCTTGATTCGGAATTTTATTGGTATTATGATAATGAGCATTACCGTTGATAGACCAGAGAATCAACATAACGAGCCCACGAAGATAAGTATAAAACATGGTGTCTCCTTCAAATTTCTTTCTTTATTATACCTTATCGTTGTAGGACAGGCAAATTTTTTTGTATAGGCGAAAAAGCTCTTCATATGAGATTAGAATTATTCAAAAAAAAATGATATGATAGAGATTATGGATAAAAATATAATTATGGGCTTAAGCCAATTAGAAGTTAAAGAACGTCAGAAACAGGGGCAGATCAATGATTTCAAAGCATCAGCTAGTACGAGTACCTGGCAGATTGTAAAGCGAAATGTCTTTACCCTATTCAATGCCTTAAACTTTGCAATAGCTCTTGCACTAGCCTTTGTTCAGGCCTGGAGTAACCTAGTTTTCTTTGCGGTTATCTGTTTTAACGCTTTTTCAGGAATTGTAACCGAGCTTCGAGCTAAACATATGGTTGATAAACTCAATCTCTTGAATAAAGAAAAGATTACCACTGTCCGTGATGGACAAGAGATTGCTTTGGATCCGGAAGAACTTGTTTTAGATGATGTGATTCGCTTATCAGCGGGAGATCAAATTCCAAGTGATGCAATTGTCTTAGAAGGTTTTGCAGAAGTCAATGAAGCCATGTTAACAGGTGAGAGCGACTTGGTACAAAAGGAAGTAGAGGACTTACTGCTGTCAGGTAGTTTTCTTGCAAGTGGTTCAGCACTAGCCAAGGTCAAACATGTGGGAGCAGACAACTATGCTGCTAAACTCATGCTTGAAGCTAAGACTGTTAAACCGATCAACTCACGTATCATGAAATCGCTAGACCAGCTAGCAGGCTTTACGGGTAAAATCATTATCCCTTTTGGAATTGCTCTCTTGCTTGAAGCCTTGCTCTTAAAAGGTTTGCCACTGAAGTCTTCTGTAGTTAATTCATCTACAGCCCTTTTGGGGATGTTGCCTAAGGGAATTGCTCTTTTGACCATTACTTCGCTCTTGACTGCAGTGATTAAGTTGGGCTTGAAAAAGGTCTTGGTGCAGGAGATGTACTCTGTTGAGACCTTGGCGCGTGTAGATATGCTCTGTCTGGACAAGACGGGTACTCATCACCCAAGGAAAGATGCAGGTGGAGGCCGTTCTTCCACTGACTCAAGCTTACGGTGACGAGGCTATTGCTAGCATTCTGACCAGCTATATGGCCCATAGTGAAGATAAAAAAATCCAACAGCTCAAGCTATTCGCAAGCGTTTTTGTGGGAGAGGTAGCTTATCCTATGATTTTCAAGTCTTCCATTTTCTAGCGATCGAAAAATGGGGAGCAATGGAATTGGAAGGTCTTGGAACTGTTTTTCCTAGGAGCACCTGAAATGTTGCTAGATGCTGAAGTTCCTGAAGCTAGAAAAAGCTCTTGAACGAGGATCTCGTGTTCTGGTTCTGGCCCTCAGTCAAGAAAAAAACTTGACCATCACAAGCCACAGAAGCCATCTGATATTCAGGCTTTGGCTTTGCTTGAGATTCTAGATCCGATTCGAGAAGGTGCTGCTGAGACGCTAGACTATCTTCGTTCTCAGGAAGTGGGATTGAAAATTATCTCTGGCGATAATCCGGTTACTGTATCAAGTATTGCGCAGAAAGCTGGGTTTGTGGATTACCAAAGTTATGTTGATTGTTCGAAGATTACTGATGAAGAATTGATAGCCATGGCTGAGGAAACAGCCATTTTTCGGACGTGTTTCACCTCATCAAAAAGAAACTGATTATCCAAACTCTGAAAAAAAGCAGGATATACTACAGCAATGACAGGGGATGGTGTCAATGATATCCTAGCTCTCCGAGAGGCAGACTGTTCCATTGTTATGGCTGAAGGAGATCCAGCAACTCGTCAAATTGCAAATCTGGTTCTCTTGAATTCAGATTTCAATGATGTTCCTGAGATTCTCTTCGAAGGTCGTCGTGTGGTCAATAATATTGCCCACATCGCACCGATTTTCTTGATTAAGACAATCTATTCCTTCTTGCTAGCAGTTATCTGTATTGCCAGTGCATTGTTGGGACGTACTGAATGGATTTTGATTTTCCCATTCATTCCGATTCAGATAACTATGATTGACCAGTTTGTGGAAGGATTCCCACCGTTTGTATTAACTTTTGAACGAAATATCAAACCTGTTGAACAAAACTTCCTCAGAAAATCCATGCTTCGAGCTTTACCAAGTGCCTTGATGGTAGTTTTTAGTGTTCTCTTTGTTAAAATTTTTGGAACCAGTCAAGGCTGGACCGACATTGAAATTTCGACACTTTTGTATTATCTATTGGCATCGATTGGTTTCATGTCTGTAGTTAGAGCTTGCTTGCCATTTAGCTTGTGGCGTGTGCTATTGATTATTTGGTCAGTTGTAGGTTTCCTTGGAACAGCTCTATTCCCAAGAATCCAAAAATTGCTTGAAATTTCAACACTTACAGGTCAAACATTGCCTATCTATGGCATAATGATGCTCGTCTTTATTGTGATTTTCATACTGACAAGTCGTTATCAAGTTAAAAGATAAAGAAAGACTGCAATCCATGATTGCGGTCTTTTTTAGGTGCAGGATTGCCAGATAAAATATGGTATAATAAAGGGAAATAGAGTTTTTGAAAGTGAGAGAAGATGATTTCAAAGAGATTAGAAACAGTAGCTTCTTTTGTTCCCCAAGGAGCTGTTTTGCTGGACGTCGGTAGCGACCATGCTTATTTACCGATTGAATTAGTTGAAAAAGGTCATATTGAAGCTGCCATCTCGGGTGAAGTTGTAGAGGGACCCTATCAATCTGCAGTTAGAAATGTTGAAAGTCATGGCTTAACTGAGAAAATTCAGGTTCGTTTAGCCAATGGTTTAGCAGCTTTTGAAGAAAGTGACCAGGTCTCTGTTATCACTATTGCAGGAATGGGTGGTCGTTTGATTGCTACGATTTTAGAAGAGGGTTTGGACAAACTAGCCAATGTTGAGCGATTGATTCTTCAACCTAATAATCGTGAAGATGAGTTACGTAGTTGGTTACAAGAGCATGGATTTCAGATTGTAGCTGAAAGTATTTTAGAGGAAGCTGGAAAATTTTACGAGATTCTAGTAGTGGAAGCTGGGAAAATGAATTTATCAGCTAGCGATATCCGTTTTGGTCCTTTTCTATCTAAAGAACTTAGCCCCGTATTTGTCCAAAAGTGGCAAAGAGAAGCAAGTAAGCTCGAATTTGCCCTTAGTCAAATCCCAGAAAAGAATCATGAAGAACGTCAAATTTTAGTAGATAAAATTCAAGCCATCAAGGAGGTGCTCCATGAAAGCAAGTGAAGTGATTAAGCGTTATGAAACCTATTGCCCCCAAGAATTTTCTATGGAAGGCGATAGTCGTGGTTTGCAGATTGGTACCTTAGACAAGGACATCCAGAAAGTCATGGTTGCCCTTGATATACGTGAAGATACAGTGGCAGAAGCTATTGAAAAGGGTGTAGATTTGATTATCGTCAAGCACGCGCCTATCTTCCGTCCGATAAAGGACTTGGTAGCTAGTCGCCCTCAAAATCAGATTTATATCGACCTCATCAAGCACGACATTGCAGTTTACGTCAGCCATACCAATATTGATATCGTTGAGAACGGCCTTAATGACTGGTTTTGCCAACTATTGGATATTAAGGATACAATTTTTCTACAGGAAACAGGTCCTGAACGTGGCATCGGGCGTATTGGTAATATTAAACCTCAAATGTTTGAAGAATTTGCTAGTCATGTTAAGGAAGTATTTGGTCTAGATAGCCTTCGTATGGTGTATTATAAAGAGGCTGATTTGCAAAAAACAATCTCAAGAGTAGCTATTTGTGGTGGCAGTGGGCAGTCTTTCTACTCTGATGCTTTAACAAAAGGAGCAGATGTTTACATTACTGGTGATATTTATTACCATACAGCTCAGGACATGCTATCAGATGGTTTATTGGCTCTAGATCCAGGACACTATATTGAGGTGTTTTTTGTTGAAAAAATTGCAGCGTTCCTGAATGAATGGAAGGAAGAGAATGCTTGGCCTTTAGAGGTTATCGCAAGTCAAGCGTCCACCAATCCATTCCATCATATCTAGTTAGAAGGTAAAGACAATGAAAAAAGTTGCCATTGTAGGGGCAGGAATTGTAGGGGCAACGGCTGCCTACTATCTCTCCAAAGAAGCTGATATAGAAGTGACTGTATTTGACCATGGACATGGGCAAGCTACCAAGGCAGCAGCTGGTATTATCAGTCCCTGGTTTTCTAAACGTCGCAATAAAGCTTGGTACAAGATGGCGCGCTTGGGAGCAGACTTCTATGTGGATTTATTAGCCAACTTAGAGAAATCCGGTCAAAAAGTTGATTTTTACCAACGCTCAGGGGTTTTTCTTCTTAAAAAAGATGATTCCAAACTAGAGGAGCTCTATCAACTGGCTCTGCAACGTAAAGATGAATCTCCCTTGATTGGAGAATTAGCCATCTTAGACCGAGCGGCTGCAAGTAACTTATTTCCAGGTCTAGAGGGATTTGAGAGATTGCTCTATGCTTCTGGAGGAGCCCGAGTGGATGGGCAACTGTTAGTCAGTCGCTTACTTGAAGCCAGTCAGGTCAAGTTAGTTAATGAAAAAGTGACTCTGATACCTGTATCCTCAGGTTATCAGATTGGAGATCAGATCTTTGATCAAGTTGTCCTTACGACAGGAGCATGGTTGGGACAAGTTTTGGAACCCTTGGGTTATGAGGTTGATGTTCGCCCACAAAAGGGGCAACTCCGAGATTATCAGGTTGATTTAGACATGGCATCTTATCCCGTCGTTATGCCTGAGGGAGAATGGGATTTGATTCCATTTCCAGGAGGTAAGTTATCTCTAGGAGCTACCCATGAAAATGACATGGGATTTGACCTAGTAGTTGATGAGAATTTGCTCCAACAAATGGCTGAAGCAGCAAGTCCATTTTATCCGAGTTTAAAGGATGCAATGATAAGTGGTGAACGTGTGGGAATCCGAGCCTATACCAGTGATTTCTCTCCATTCTTTGGACAGGTTCCAGGTCTGATAGGAGTATTTGCTGCGAGTGGATTAGGATCGTCAGGATTGACAACTGGACCCATTATAGGCTATCACCTAGCCCAAATGCTTCAAGGGAAAAGTGGAGTCTTGGATCCAGCGGATTATCCGACTGAAAGATATATTAAAGAGAAATAATCGTAAACTTTTTACCTAGTTTTTACGATAGGATTAGGATAGTAAATGACTTTCCCTATCAAAAATGGTAAAATGAAAAAAATAATTCAAGAATAGAGGAAAAAATATGCAAGAAAAGATTTTGGTAACAGGTGGAGCAGGTTTTATCGGAACTCACACTGTCATCGAACTGGTCCAAGCTGGGCATCAAGTTGTCGTGGTGGATAACTTGGTCAACAGTAGCCGTAAAAGTTTAGAAGTAGTAGAAAGAATCACCGGAGTAGAGATTCCTTTTTATGAAGCTGATATCCGAGATACGGATACACTTCGCGATATTTTCAAACACGAAGAGCCAACGGGTGTGATTCATTTTGCAGGTTTGAAGGCAGTTGGTGAGTCAACTCGTATCCCTCTTGCCTACTATGATAACAATATTGCCGGTACAGTTAGCCTTTGAAGGCAATGGAAGAAAACAACTGTAAGAACATTATCTTCAGTTCTTCAGCAACAGTTTATGGAGATCCTCATACTGTTCCAATCCTAGAAGATTTCCCACTTTCAGCTACCAACCCTTATGGCCGTACCAAGCTTATGCTGGAAGAAATCTTGACAGATATCCATAAAGCAGATTCAGAGTGGAACGTTGTCTTACTGCGTTACTTCAACCCAATCGGTGCCCATGAGAGCGGTGATTTGGGTGAAAATCCAAACGGTATTCCAAATAACCTTCTTCCATATGTAACACAAGTCGCAGTTGGTAAGTTGGAACAAGTTCAAGTCTTTGGAGATGATTACGATACAGAAGATGGAACAGGTGTTCGTGACTATATCCACGTCGTTGATTTAGCCAAAGGACACGTTGCAGCCCTTAAGAAGCTTCAAAAAGGCTCAGGACTTAATATCTATAACCTTGGTACAGGAAAAGGCTACTCAGTTCTTGAAATTATCCAAAATATGGAAAAAGCAGTCGGACACCCAATTCCTTACCGCATTGTTGAACGCCGTCCTGGTGATATCGCAGCTTGCTACTCAGACCCAGCAAAAGCTAAGGAAGAACTAGGATGGGAAGCAGGACTTGGTATTACTGAAATGTGTGAAGATGCATGGCGTTGGCAAAGCAAGCATCCAAATGGATTTGAAGACTAAAATGATGATTTCAATCATAGTCCCATGTTTAAACGAAGAGGAAGTACTTCCTCTTTTTTATCAAACTCTTGAAGCATTAACCCCAGATTTAGGAACAGAAATCGAATATATTTTTGTAGATGATGGGTCAACTGATAGGACTTTGGAAGTTTTAAAGGCATATCGGGAGCAAAATTCTGCAGTACATTATATCTCTTTCTCGCGAAATTTTGGGAAGGAAGCAGCCTTATATGCAGGATTACAGCAAGCAAGTGGAGATTTGGTTGTGGTCATGGATGCAGACCTTCAGGATCCACCAAACCTCCTGCTTGAGATGAAAGAACTACTAGATCAGAATCTAGACATAGACTGTGTCGGAACTCGAAGAACTAGTCGAGAGGGAGAGCCATTTCTACGTAGTTTCTGTGCCAATCTTTTTTATCGTTTCATGCAAAAAATTAGCCCAGTAGCTCTTCCATCGGGTGTCCGTGATTTTCGAATGATGAGAAGATCAGTTGTGGATGCAGTGTTGGAATTGACAGAATACAATCGTTTTTCCAAAGGGCTCTTTGCCTGGGTTGGTTTTCGCACTCACTATCTAGAATACCCTAATGTTGAAAGGCGGGCAGGTAAGACTAGTTGGAGCTTTAGACAACTCTTTCTACTCTATCGAAGGGATTGTGAATTTTTCAGATTTTCCTTTGATATTAGCCTTTGTTGCTGGTCTTTCATCATGTTTTCTGGCTTTGGTGATGACACTGTTTGTAGTTGTCCGTACTCTCATACTTGGCAATCCAACTTCTGGTTGGACCTCTCTGATGGCTGTCATTTTATTTCTTGGTGGTGTCCAATTATTGACGATTGGGATTCTCGGAAAATATATCAGTAAAATTTACCTGGAAACGAAAAAAAGACCCCTCTATCTAGTAAAAGAACAGAGTGAGTCAAGATAAGATTTGCTAAAAATAAGTCCTTCAAAAGACTATAATTTTCTGGAAAAATATGCTAAACTAGAAGAAGTGGAATTTGAAAGTTAAAACACCACTAACGACAAATTAATCTTTGATGAGCGCGCGAGTTGGGCAATTTTTAACAGCCTCTAAGACGTCTCGACCAGGAGAAATTTCTTTTTCTAGTTGATCAGGATCATCGTAAAAACGCACGATTCCATTATCGTGGTAATCAAATAAATCAGAATAAGTTTGGCAAAGCCCACAGGCAATGCATCGTTCAGGTATAAGTGTAATTTTCATATTTATATTGTAATAAGAAATTAGAAAAAAAACAAGGAGTAAGGTATGGAAAAGGGAACCATGGCAAGAAGATATTTACGACATCGAGGAAAGTCGTTCGGAACGCAGAAGCAGAGGAAATAAGGAAACAGGAGTAGGAGCTAATCGTATTTTAACGATTTTGGCCTGTATTTTCTTTGTAATCGTTGTCGGAATGATTGCTATTTTAATCTACCTGTCATCCGGTGGAAGTAATCGTACGGCAGCCTTGAAAGATTTCCATGATTCTTCTGCATCTAAGGTAGAAGAAGTATCGTCAACGTCTTCAAGTAGTTCAGCAGAAGCATCAAGTTCCGAAGCAGAATCAACTTCTTCAAGTAGTTCAGAGGAACATACAAGTGCTGAGGGAACCATTACTGTCCTTGCAGGTGAAGGTGAGGCAGCTATTGCAGCTAGAGCTGGAATCTCTATTGCACAGCTAGAAGCTTTGAACCCATCACATATGTCAACAGGTTCATGGTTTGCAAATCCTGGTGATGTTCTTAAGATAAGATAGGAGCAACTATGAAAACAATTCAGATTGCGATTGATGGTCCAGCTTCAAGTGGTAAAAGCACTGTTGCGAAAATTATCGCTAAAGACTTCGGTTATACTTATCTCGATACGGGTGCTATGTATCGTGCAGCGACATATTTAGCTTTACAGCATCAAATCAGTCCTGATCAAAGTTCTCAACTTCTTGAATTATTGGATCGATATCCAATTAGCTTTGGACGTTCTGAAAGTGGCGAACAATTGGTTTTTCTTGGAGATGTTGATGTTAGTCATCCTATTAGGGAAAATGCTGTGACCAATGCAGTATCATCTTTTGCAGCTATTCCAGCTATTCGAGAGAAGCTGGTTGCTCTTCAACAAGAAATTGCTCAACAAGGTGGCATTGTTATGGATGGCCGCGATATTGGTACGGTAGTGTTACCTAAGGCTGAATTAAAGATATTTCTTGTAGCTTCTGTGGATGAGCGAGCAGAGCGTCGGTACAAGGAAAATCTTTCAAAAGGAATTGAAACTGATTTAGAAACTTTAAAGGAAGAGATTGCAGCGCGTGATTATAAAGATAGTCATCGAGAAACTTCTCCCTTGAAGCAAGCAGAAAATGCTATCTACTTAGATACAACAGGACTAAGTATTTTAGAAGTTGTCGAAAAAATCAAATCAGAGGCAGTTAAACAATTTTAATCAGAGAAGATAACCGATTGACCATGATAGTGGTGAGTCGGTTTTTGGCAATTTGTCAAATTTTGAATTTTAAGGTATAATAGTTGCTGTTAATGAAAATTTGACATTCAAACCATCATGAAAATAGAAGGAGATAAAATGAACAATCTACCAAATTGTCCAAAATGTAATTCAGAATATGTTTATGAAGACGGAGCATTGCTAGTCTGTCCAGAGTGTGCTTATGAATGGAATCCTGCTGAGCAAGCAGAGGTTGAAGAAGATCTTGTTGCTATCGATGCTAATGGAAATAAATTGGCTGACGGTGATACAGTAACCTTGATCAAAGACCTTAAGGTCAAAGGGGCGCCAAAAGACCTCAAACAAGGAACTCGTGTGAAAAATATCCGTATTGTAGAGGGTGACCATAACATCGATTGTAAGATTGATGGTTTTGGTGCTATGAAGCTTAAATCAGAATTTGTGAAGAAGATTTAATCATGATTAAAAATGAAAAAGTAATATTTTATAGTCGTATCTTTTTATTTATAGCAGCCTTTCTTGGTGTTTATTTGGAAATTACTAAGCATGGTGGTTTTGGCATGTTACTCTACTATACAGTCCTTTCTAACCTTTTGGTCACACTTTTTACAGGCTATCTGTTGTTAAAGATGCGTAGTGACGATGATAGTTGGCAGAGTACTGGGATTCTACGTCTCAAAGGTGGTGTCACCATGAGTATTATGATTACTTGTGTTATCTACCATTTTATGTTGGCACCAATTGCAACAGATTTTTACCGTCTAGAAAATTTCCTTTGTCATTATATCGTGCCCCTCTGGTTTCTAGCTGATACCATCATTGTTGATAAGAGTCGTCAATATAAGTGGTTTGATCCTATTGCATGGACAGTCTTACCTCTGCTATATATGGGATTTGCTATCTTGAATGGTCTAGTTCTTAAAATGAATATTCCAAATTCTAAGGATAATCCTTTTCCTTATTTCTTTTTAAATGCCAATAAACATGGTTGGGGATTTGTCTTTAAATGGGCAGCTATTATCTTTGTAGCTTATATGATTTCAGGATATCTATTTTATCTTGTGAAAAACATTAAAAAATCTAAGAAATAAGAGAGAGTGGGACAGAAATCGATAATTCGTTAGAATTCGATTTCGTCGTCCCACCTCCGCACAGTTGAGTAGGGCTGTAAAAGCTGATGAAATCAGCGTAGTAGAGCCCACTCAACCACTGCGTCTTGCTCGACAATCCAAAGACAATTGAGAGGCTAGGACTTTTTGTCCCACTCTCTTTTTTGACGACTAATAATTGTACCCAGACAAATCGATTTTTTTTATCTTGTTATTGAGTCATTTCTATCTTACAATAAAAGTGTAGCTACCAATAAAACTATTGAGGAAGAAGAAATGACAGAAAATCGTTATGAATTAAATAAAAATTTGGCACAGATGCTCAAGGGAGGGGTTATCATGGATGTTCAAAACCCTGAGCAAGCAAGAATTGCAGAGGCCGCAGGTGCAGCAGCGGTAATGGCTTTGGAGCGAATCCCGGCTGATATTCGTGCAGCTGGAGGTGTTTCTCGCATGAGTGATCCAAAGATGATTAAGGAAATCCAAGAAGCTGTCAGCATCCCAGTTATGGCTAAGGTTCGAATTGGTCATTTTGTTGAAGCTCAAATTTTAGAAGCAATCGAGATTGACTATATCGATGAGAGTGAAGTGTTATCACCAGCTGACGACCGTTTCCATGTGGACAAGAAAGAATTTCAAGTTCCTTTTGTTTGTGGTGCAAAAGACCTAGGAGAGGCCTTACGTCGTATTGCTGAAGGAGCTTCAATGATTCGTACAAAAGGGGAACCCGGAACTGGAGATATTGTACAGGCTGTTCGTCATATGCGCATGATGAATCAAGAAATTCGTCGCATTCAAAATCTCCGTGAGGACGAGTTATATGTTGCTGCTAAGGACTTGCAAGTTCCTGTAGAATTAGTTCAATACGTTCACGAACATGGAAAACTACCAGTAGTAAACTTTGCAGCTGGAGGTGTTGCAACGCCAGCAGATGCTGCGCTGATGATGCAATTAGGGGCAGAGGGTGTTTTTGTCGGTTCAGGTATTTCAAGTCAGGTGATCCTGTCAAACGGGCCGCAGCGATTGTCAAAGCTGTTACAAATTATCAAAATCCTCAAATCCTAGCTGAAATCTCAGAAGATTTGGGAGAAGCTATGGTTGGTATCAATGAGAATGAAATCCAAATTCTCATGGCTGAGCGAGGAAAATAGATGAAAATCGGAATATTGGCCTTGCAAGGTGCCTTTTTGGAACATGAGAAAGTACTTGATAAACTAGGAGTGGAAAGTGTTGAGTTGCGAAACCTAGAAGATTTTCAGAAACATCAGAGCTCCTTATCAGGTTTGATTTTACCTGGAGGTGAGTCAACAGCCATGGGAAAATTGCTGCGAGATCAGCAAATGTTGACTCCCTTAAGAGAGGCTATTCTCAATGGTTTACCAGTCTTTGGAACTTGTGCTGGTTTGATCTTGCTAGCGAGACAAATTACTTCTCAGGAAGAAAGTCATCTAGCGACGATGGATATCCTAGTAGAGCGTAATGCCTATGGACGTCAGTTAGGAAGTTTTTATACAGAAGCTGACTGCAAGGGGGTTGGCAACATTCCCATGACCTTTATCCGAGGCCCTATTATTCGTGAAGTTGATAAAGATGTTGATGTTCTAGCAATCGTGAACGATCAAATCGTTGCCGCGCGAGAAAAAAATATGCTTGTGACCTCATTTCATCCTGAATTGACAAATGATGTTCGCTTACACCAGTACTTTATCGATATGTGCAAAGAAAAAAGTTGAGACTGAGTTTCTCAACTTTTTTACATGTAATAAACAATGGCTATGTATTGTAGAGCTGAAGCTGCTAAGATAAAAAGATGCCAAATCATGTGGAAGTATGGTTTTTTCTTCGCGTAAAAACCAGCTCCAACTGTATAACAGAGTCCACCAGATACCATGAGGCTCCAGAAGATAGGAGTTGTCCGGCTGATGATTGCTGGTAAGATAGCCACAACTAACCAACCCATGATAAGATAGAGAATGAGACTAAATTTTTCATTGACTTTCTTGGCAAAGATTTTATAGAGGATGCCGAAAATGGTCGTTCCCCACTGGATAGCAATTATCAGATAACCAAACCAGTTATTCATCAGAGTCAAAACGACAGGAGTGTAAGAGCCGGCAATCGCAACGTAAATCATAGAATGGTCAATGATGCGCAAGACGTACTTATGGGTTGAGCCATAAGCCATAGAATGGTAAATAGTCGATGAAAGGAACATGAGAAAAAGACTGATGACAAAAATCGACACTCCAATCGATGATAAGAATCCATGTGCTTCATAACTATAGGTTGATGAAATTGGAAGTAAGATGAGCATCATCAATGCACCGACAGCATGGGTGACACTGTTTGCTATCTCTTCTCCAAAACTAAGGCGCTTGCTAAGTTTAAAACTAGTATTCATTTGTTTTCTCCTCTTCGTTTTCTGTATAGACAAGTGCTAGTGTTTGATGATAGAGTTTAACCGTTTGGCAACTTGCTTGGATAATAGGATTGGCGGGGTCAATATTCTCGTTCATGTAGCCCACAAAAGCATTGTAAAGTTCTTCTGAGTTAGTTTCTGTGTGTAGGGTATTAAGGGTTTGAGCAATTTCTTGGATAGAAAAAACGGACTTAAGAGTTGTAATAGCAATCAAACGGGCAATTTGTTTGCGTTGGTATTTTTTCTTTTCAGGTTTATTTATATAACCATGTTTGACATAGTTGTTGACCATAGATGAGGTTAAGCCTTTCTCTTTAGTAAGAGAAATAGGGGAACAAACTTTATTCACATAGAGTAGGACCTGGTCCAAATAGAGATCAATGTTTGGAATTTCTTCCCATTTTGGATAAGAAAAAGCAGTTTCCATTTTCAACTCCCGTATAACTAGTTTTTATAACTAGATTATAAAATAATAGAAATAAAAAGTCAAGTTTTAACTGCTTGTAGAAAGCCTTAAATTATGCTATGATGAGAGAAATAGTATGAAAAGAGGATAGATGATGGAGATTCGCTTAGCCTTTCCAAACGAAGTTGATGCAATTATGCAAGTGATTGAGGAAGCCAAGAAATGCTTGGCAGATGCTGGGAGCACCCAGTGGCAAAATGGCTACCCAAATACTGACACGATTATTGACGATATTATCTCTGGGCAAGCCTATGTCGCTTTGGAAGAAGGAGAGCTCTTAGCCTATGCAGCAGTAACCAAGAGCCCAGAAAAAGCTTATGAAGCTATTTATGATGGCAACTGGGAAGGAAAAGAAGCAGAATACTTAGTATTTCACCGTATTGCAGTTGCTAGTGATGTGCAAGGGCAAGGTGTTGCTCAGACCTTCTTGGAAGGCTTGATTGAAGGCTTTGATTACCTAGATTTTCGTTCTGATACACACGATCAAAATAAAGTCATGCAACATATTTTTGAGAAGCTTGGTTTTAAACAAGTTGGTAAAGTTCCAGTAGACGGGGAACGCTTGGCCTATCAGAAAGTAAAATCGAATGTCTAAGAAGTATGTAAAGATGCTATACAGTTCTCCGATTGGCACCTTATCTCTGATAGCTGATGACCATTATCTGTTTGGGATATGGGTCGAAGAAGAGAGCGATTTTGAGGGAGAATTATCTAAAAATGATGTAACTGTCGTTGAAAGTCATCCCGTTTTAAATCAAATCATTTCCTATCTAGATACCTATTTTAAGGGGCAAGATCAGGACTTATCTGAATTACCCTTAGCTCCTATCGGAAGTGACTTTGAAAAAAGAGTTTGGAACTATTTGCGAGGAATTCCTTTTGGTCAGACTGTTACTTATGGACAAATAGCAAAGGACCTGCAAGTAGCTTCTGCTCAGGCAATCGGAGGAGCAGTAGGTCGCAATCCCTGGTCTATCCTTGTACCTTGCCACCGTGTACTTGGTGTGGGTAATCGTCTAACAGGATATGCTTGGGGACTCGAAAAGAAGGCTTGGCTCTTAAAGCATGAAGGTGCAGCATTTCAAGAGAATAAGAAATAGAAAGAAAAGAAAATGTTAGAATTTATCGAATACCCAAAATGTACAACTTGTAAAAAAGCAAAAAAGGAGTTAGATCAACTAGGACTAGAATATAAGGATGTTCATATCGTAGAAGAAACTCCAAGTGAAAAGGTTATTTTAAACTGGCTTGAAACTTCAGGATTTGAGTTGAAGCAGTTCTTCAATACCAGTGGAATCAAATACCGCGAGCTGGGCTTAAAAGATAAGGTTGGAACTTTATCAAACCAAGAAGCAGCCAAACTCTTAGCCAGTGACGGTATGTTGTTAAAACGTCCACTATTAGTGGAGAATGGTCTTGTTAAACAAATTGGCTATCGTAAAACATACGATAGCTTGAAATTGAAATAGTTTTTTTCTATCTCCTTGATAGGTAAAATATATAACCTCACGCTTTTAAAGTATGATAAACTAGTAGATAGCCAAAGTCTCTTCTGCTCGTAGCAAATATTTTAAATCTAAGCAGAAGTATGATAGAATGATTCATTATCAGGAGAGGATGTTTCTATGAATGTTACAACACTTTTAGCATCAGATTGGTACCAAAACTTGATGCAGTATATTCCAGACGGTAAACTATTTAGTTTTCGTTCTGTCTTTGATGGGATTCCAAGAATTGTGCAACAATTGCCAACAACATTGATGTTGACAGTATTTGGTGCTTTTTTTGGTATAATCTTGGCTTTGGTTTTTGCTATTGTGAAAATCAATCGCGTTCGATTTCTTTATCCATTACAAGCATTTTTTGTTAGTTTTTTAAAAGGAACACCAATCCTTGTGCAACTAATGTTGACTTACTATGGAATTCCTCTAGCATTAAAAGCGTTGAATCAACAATGGGGAACTGCTTTTAATATCAATGCAATTCCGGCAGCAGCTTTTGCAATTGTAGCTTTTGCTTTTAACGAAGCAGCCTATGCTAGTGAAACTATCCGTGCGGCAATTCTTTCTGTAAATCCTGGAGAGATTGAAGCAGCTCGTAGTCTTGGGATGACACGTGCACAAGTTTATCGTCGAGTCATTATTCCAAATGCAGCGGTAGTAGCGACTCCAACCTTGATTAACTCCCTAATCGGTTTAACTAAGGGTACTTCCTTAGCCTTTAGTGCAGGTGTTGTGGAAGTTTTTGCCCAAGCTCAGATTTTAGGTGGTGCCGACTACCGTTACTTCGAACGTTTCATCTCAGTTGCCCTTGTATACTGGGTGGTAAATATCGCTATTGAAAATCTTGGTCGCTTTATTGAGAGAAAAATGGCAATCGAAGCACCAGATAATGTGAAAACAGATGTGAAAGGAGACCTTCGCTAATGATTAAGATTTCAAATTTAAGCAAATCCTTTTCAGATCAAACTGTCTTGGATCATCTGAATTTAGATATTCAAAAGGGGGAAGTAGTGGCTTTGATTGGTTCATCTGGTGCGGGGGAAATCAACCTTTCTCCGGAGCCTCAACTACCTTGAAACACCTGATAGTGGAAGCATTCAGATTGATGATTTCAAAGTTGATTTTTCTCAAATCACTCAAGAAGAAATACTGACTCTTCGTCGTAAACTGTCCATGGTGTTCCAACAGTTCAATTTATTTGAGCGCAGAACGGCCTTAGATAATGTCAAGGAAGGTTTGGTTGTTGTTAAAAAACTATCAGACGAGGAAGCAACTAAGATTGCTAAAGAAGAGCTAGCTAAGGTTGGGCTTTCTGACCGTCAACAGCACTATCCTCGCCACTTATCAGGCGGACAAAAACAACGGGTAGCAATAGCACGTGCTCTAGCTATGAAACCAGCTATCTTGCTCTTGGACGAACCTACTTCGGCCCTTGACCCAGAATTGGTTGGTGAAGTTGAGAAATCTATTGCAAATGCAGCTAAATCAGGTCAAACCATGATTTTGGTTAGTCACGATATGTCTTTTGTTGCTCAAGTTGCTGATAAGGTTTTATTCTTGGATAAAGGAAAGATTATTGAAGCTGGAACACCAGATGAGATTATCAATCATCCTAAAGAAGAACGAACAAAAGAATTCTTTGCTAGTTACAAACGGACCTATATTTGATATAATAGAAGACAAGAAAGACTCAGTTGGCTAAGCTAACTGGGTTTGCTCTTTAAAATTAATAGAAATGAGAGAGAGCATGCTAGTTCAGCTATTTGCTTTGTATTTAGAGAGTTTAGTGTTGACAATTCTACTGGTCTTGATTATTTTGGGACTCTGGATCGGACTTAGAGCTCTGTCGGGAGTTGACAAAACTGCTAAAGCACGTCAAGCCCATCTCTATGATATGATTATGATTGGAGTTTTGACAATTCCAGTATTGTCTTTTGCAACCATGAGTATCTTGTTGGTTCTCAAGGCATAATACTTGTCAAATGATTTATGATTCGTTAGAATAAAAGTAGTTACAACAAGAAAGAAGGAAAGAGAATGTACGATACGATTATTATCGGTGCAGGCCCTGCTGGGATGACTGCAGCCTTGTATGCAGCACGCAGTAATCTCAAAGTGGCTTTGATTGAAGGTGGCCTTCCAGGAGGTCAGATGAATAATACCTCTGACATTGAAAACTACCCAGGATATGCCAATATCAGCGGTCCTGAATTAGCAGAAAAGATGTTTGAACCTCTTGAAAATTTGGGTGTTGAGCATCTCTATGGCTTCGTTGAAAATGTTGAGGATCATGGCGAATTCAAAAAAGTCGTAACAGATGACCAGATTTATGAAACACGTACAGTTATCGTGGCAACTGGTTCCAAACACCGTCTTTTGGGAGTTCCAGGAGAAGAAGAACTGAATAGCCGAGGTGTTTCTTACTGTGCAGTTTGTGACGGAGCTTTTTTCCGTGACCAAGATTTGTTGGTCGTAGGTGGAGGTGACTCCGCGGTTGAAGAGGCTATCTTCTTAACACGGTTTGCAAAATCTGTTACTATTGTTCACCGTCGTGATGAATTACGTGCCCAAAAGGTCTTGCAAGATCGTGCTTTTGCCAATGAAAAAATCAGCTTCATTTGGGATTCAGTCGTAAAAGAAATCAAGGGTGAAAATCGTGTTGAATCGGTTGTGATTGAAAATGTTAAATCAAATCAAGTGACTGAACAGGCTTTTGGAGGAGTCTTTATCTACGTTGGTTTAGACCCAGTTAGCGATTTTACAAAAGATTTACAAATCCAAGATGAGTCCGGTTGGATTGTGACAGATGACCACATGAAGACAAGTGTAGCCGGTGTCTTTGCAGTTGGAGATGTTCGTCAAAAAGACCTTCGTCAGGTTACAACAGCTGTTGGAGATGGCGCTATTGCAGGCCAAGAAGCCTATAAATATATTACTGAACATAGTTAAAAAAGAGAGTGGGACAGAAATCGGTAATTCGTTAGAATTCGATTTCGTCGTCCCACCTCCGCACAGTTGAGTAGGGCTGTAAAAGCTGATGAAATCAGCGTAGTAGGGCCACTCAACCACTGCGTCTTGTTCGACAATCCAAAGACAATTGAGAGGCTAGGACTTTTGTCCCAGCCTCTTTTTTAGAGTCGATTACGGAAGACTTCGTACATGAGAATGGCTGCAGCGACACTAGCATTGAGGCTCTGTACATGACCATTCATAGGAATGGTAATCATCTCGTCCACTTGTTTTTTGATGTTGCTAGAGATACCCTTACCTTCATTCCCAATAATGAGGGCGACCTTGCCACTGGTGTTCCATTGATGGCAAGGAGTTCCATTCATATCAGTACCAAAGGTCCAGAAGCCTTCATCCTTGAGTCTGTCCAAGGTTTGGCTGAGATTGGTAACGCGGGCAATGGGAACGTGTTCAATCGCACCTGTTGCTGTTTTTGCTACGACGGGAGTGACACCAACAGCTCGGTGCTTGGGAATGATGACACCTGAGACATTGGTTGCATCAGCCGTTCTTAATATTGAACCGAGATTATGTGGGTCAGTTAAACCATCAAGGATTAGCAGTAGTGGATTTTCCTCTTGACGAGTCTTAGCAAGAATCTTCTCGAGTTCAGTGTAGGCAAATTCAGAAACACGTAAGACAAAACCTTGGTGAACAGCTCCTTCAGTCATCTCGGAAAGAGATTTCTTTGATGTCCAAGAAATGGATACTTTCTTTTCAGTAGCCAGTTCTTTAACTTTTTCTACATTCTTTCCTCGTAAATCTTCCTGGAGGTAGAGTTTGTTTCCAGTATTTGCTAGAAGAGCTTCTGTGACGGCATGTACGCCGTAGACAATATCGTTTGTTTTCATATCTTCATTATAACACAAAATCCCGTCTGACAACGGGATTTTCTTTATTCAAGAATGAGCAAACCATCTTTAACTTCAAATGGATCTTTTTCATTGATACGATCGTAGAACATAATGCCATTTAAGTGGTCAATTTCGTGTTGAACTACAATAGAGTTATATCCCTTAAGTTTGATGCGGTGCTTTTCTCCATCTTTATCAAAATAGTCGACAGTTACTCGAGCGTGGCGGATAACATAACCTGGAACAGAACGGTCAACAGACAAGCAACCTTCTCCTTCACCTAGGGCAGCATCTTGGACTGAGTGTGAGACTATTTTAGGATTGTACATAACAGCCTGCAAATCATAGGCTTCTTGTGGAGTTTCACCCTCCTCAGTGATATTTGGTACCAGCACGGCGATGATCCGTTTTGAGATATCGAGCTGTGGTGCAGCAAGCCCAACTCCACCACGTAGCCCTAACTTTTCAGCCATGACAGGGTCTTGTGAGTGTTTTAAAAATTGCATCATTTTTTCTCCGAGAATGATATCTTGGTCACTCAAAGGGAAACTAACCTCCTCGGAAACGGCACGAAGAGTAGGATTCCCTTCGCGGATAATATCTTTCATATCGATTAAATGAGCAGCTTTGGTAATTCTTTCTATAGCAGACATATTCTTTCCTTTCCTTCCATTACAATTACATGATATCACAAAACAGATGAGAAAGAAAGTCACAGAAGTTGCTAAAAAATAATATAATAAAAGGAAATACCTATTTGTCTGTGGTATAATAGAGTAAGACATATGACTTTAAAATTATGGGAGAAAAGTTATGGAACAACGTAGTAGAAAAAGTAAAAAAGGTCCGGTTTTACATGCTATTAGAAATACTGTTCGATTTTTCAGGAACTATAAGCAGTGGAATAATCCTACTTTTATTGTGGTTTTGTTAGCTTCGGTAGCCGTCTCGATGATGCTTACTTTATTAGTGGAAGGAGCGCGAGGGATTTCTTTAAGCAGTAGTGATTCAAGTGCTGCACACCAACAGTCAAATTCTCAGGAGAAGAATGTAGAGTCGGAACAAGAAACAAGTGCTCGAATTATGGCAAATGGTGATTTGCTCTACCATGATATTATCTACATTTCAGCCAAAAAATCAGACGGTACTTACGATTTTCATGATAATTTTGAATATGTGAAACCTTGGCTTAAACAAGCTGATTTAGTCCTTGGTGATTTTGAAGGAACTGTAAATAAAGACCACTATCTTGCAGGCTACCCCTTGTTCAATGCACCTGGAGAGGTCATGGATGCTATAAAGGATGCTGGCTATCAAGTACTAGACTTGGCTCACAATCATATCTTGGATTCTCAGATTGAGGGAGTGGTTTCAACTGCAGATGCTATTGAAAGGCAGGAATGACACCGGTCGGGGTCTATACCCATGAATCACGAGATAAGGCTCCTTTAGTTATCAAGGAAGTTAATGGTATTAAAGTTGCTATTTTGGCTTATTCCTATGGTTTTAACGGTATTGAACAAAGCATTTCACAAGAGGATTATAATCGTTATCTTTCAGACTTAGACGAAGATAAAATGAAGGCTGAAATTGAACGAGCAGAAAAGGAGGCGGATATTACAATTATCATGCCTCAGATGGGAGTTGAGTATCAAATTGAGCCGACTGAGGAGCAAAAGAAACTCTATCATAAAATGATTGATTGGGGAGCTGATATTATTTTTGGAGGTCACCCTCACGTTGTTGAACCAGCTGAAACTGTTGAAAAAGACGGTGATAAAAAGCTCATTATCTACTCTATGGGGAATTTTATCTCAAATCAACGGATTGAAACCATGCAGGATGTTGAAAATGCTAAGTGGACGGAACGTGGAGTCCTCATGGATGTGACCATTAAGAAAAAATCAGGTAAGACGACTATCGAAACTGCCAAAGCCCACCCAAGCTGGGTTAGTCGTACTCCAAAGGGAGGCTATTCTCCAGAAGGCTACCCCCTATATCTTTACCAAACCTATATCTTGGAAGATTTTATAGAGGGTGGGAAATATCGTAGTCAGTTAGACGAGGCTACCAAGGAACGAATCGATACAGCCTATAAAGAAATGAATGAACATGTTGATTTGAAGTGGTAGTGACATAAAAAGAGGAGCAAGATGGATATTAAGATAATAGCAACAGATATGGATGGAAACCTTGTTAGATCCTCAAGGACAACTGGACCTACCTCGTCTAGAGAAAATTTTAGATCAGCTAGACCAACGTGGAATTCGTTTTGTCATTGCAACTGGAAATGAAGTTCATCGTATGCGGCAATTATTGGAGCATTTATCAAAGAGAGTCGTTCTTGTAGTTGCTAATGGTGCTCGTATATTTGAAAACGATAGACTGCTTCAAGCACAAACTTGGGATGATGCCATGGTTGATAGAGCTTTAACTTATTTTAAAGGTAGAGAATGTCAGGATCAGTTTGTCATAACTGCTATGAATGGTGGATTTGTCAAGGAAGGCACTGTTTTTACAGAATTAGAAAAATTTATGACTCGAGAGATGATAGAGAAATTCTATCAACGAATGCACTTTGTTGATGAATTTGACTCCAGTCTCTTTGGTGGAGTTCTCAAGATGAGTATGGTAGTCGGAGAAGAACGCTCAAATGCTGTTTTACAGGAAATCAATGACTTGTTTGACGGTCGTGTTCGAGCTGTTTCCAGTGGCTACGGCTGTATTGATATCTTACAAGATGGAATTCATAAGGCATGGGGCTTAGAGGAGTTGCTCAGACGTTGGGACTTGAAATCTGAACAAATCATGGCCTTTGGAGATAGTGAAAATGACATTGAAATGTTAGAGTTGGCAGGAATTTCTTACGCCATGGAAAATGCAGAGGAAACTGTCAAAGAAGTAGCTACAAAAATAGCACCAGCTAACAGTCAGGCAGGTGTTTACCAAATTTTAGAAAACTGGCTAGAAAAAGGAGAATAACTTGGCAGTACAGCTATTAGAGAATTGGCTCTTGAAAGAGCAGGAAAAAGTTCAAACCAAGTATCGTGAACTGAATCAAATCTCGGTAATTGAACCAGATATCATTTTTATCGGGGATTCTATTATTGAGTATTATCCCTTGCAAGAATTATTTGGAACGTCAAAAAACATTGTGAATCGAGGAATTCGAGGCTATCAGATTGGGCTTTTACGAGAGAATCTTGATGTTCATCTATATGGCGATTCAGTGGATCAAATTGTACTTTTGATTGGGACAAATGACATCGGGAAAGATGTTCCAATGAATGAAGCACTAAATAATCTCGAAAGTGTGATTCAAACCATTTCTCGTGATTATCCACTGTCACAGATAAAGCTAGTTTCCATCTTGCCTGTTAATGAAGGTGAGGATTTTAGGCAGACAGTTTATATTCGTACAAATGAGAAAATCAAAACGTGGAACCAAGCCTATCAAGACCTAGCAACTTCCTATATGCAGGTAGAATATATCCCAGTATTTGATAGCTTGCTAGATGAAGCTGGACAATTAAAACCTACCTACACAACCGATGGCCTTCACCTCAGTGTTTCTGGCTATCAGGTTTTATCAAGTAGTCTAAGAAAACATATTTTTTAGTCTCAGTATATTTGAGATATCTATACTGTAGTCAGTAATTTTACTAAAACAAAAATTTATTCTAAACTTATAAATTGAATAAAAAATATTCAATTTATAAGTTTAGGTTTTTTTATATAGAAAACATTAGTAGATGAAAGTTCTATTTCGGCATAAAAAGTCATTGAAATTCAGGTGTATAAAAAAAATGGCACTAACATACACAAAAATAATTGAATTATTTTTTTCATAAAAAAATGAATAATAATTATAAAAAAATAGCTAAAAAAAGCAGGGAGGTAAGTTGATTTGAAAGCTTCTAATATGGTATACTGGTAGCGTTACTGCTAATATGTAGGAAATTATATTCTTTTAAGGATAAGTCAATAAACTTACATATTATTAGTTAAAATGTAAAAAAAGGAGAACTTATCACATGATAAAAAGAGAGCAACAACGATTTTCTTTAAGAAAATACAAAGTTGGTGTCGCATCAGTTTTCTTAGGAACGACTCTTAGCTTCCTGATGGCTAATGGTAGTGCGGTAAATGCTGCTGAGATTTAGTACAAACAGCAGCTTCTACTGAGAAGGCTGAACTAGTCGATAAGGAAAAGTTGACAGAGCCATCCACGGATGTAGTAAATTCGACTGTTTCTGAAACTTCAGAAAGCAAGCAGGAACCCTCAATTCCTGAAGTTAAGCCTGAAGAAGCAAAATCAGAGGAGACAAAGCCTTCAACTAGTCAAACTAAATCTGAGGAAACAAAGACTGCAACTAGTCAAGCCAAAACTGAGGAAAAAACATCTGTTAGTTCTGAGGCAAAACCAGAGTCTCCTAAACCAGCAGCAACTTCAAAAGTAGAAGAAGATGTAGTAGTTAAGCCTAAGGCAGAAGCAAAATCTGAAAATAAAACAGAAGCAAAATCAGAGTCTGAAGCAGAACTTTCAGCAGTAGCTGAGGCAACTAGCCTTGATACAAATGCTAGAGCAGCTGTGGTTGATGAAAAACCACTCGTAGATACAGAAACACTAGCTTTGGCAGCTGAAAATACAGTCAATGCAGGTGCCTTGGCTACAAATGGTGGTCGTCGTCGTAATCGTCGTGCTGCAACTGACCATAATACAGAAGCATTAGCAACTACAACCACACTTAAAGAAGGTGAAATAGCTTCACCAGATATGACAGATCCTGTTGGTGCAACAGTTAAGTCCCAGGATGTACCCGCAGGATACGAGAGAAAAGCTGGGGACTACTATACATTTAGTATTCTAGACCTTACAAGATTTAATGAACTCTATAATACCAACTACTATCTTCGTATCTATAAGAACTTTGATGCATCAACTGATTCAGTTGCAGAATTAATTGATAAGACAACAGGGGCTGTAGTCGAAACAAAAACTATCAATGCAACAAGTGGTACTCAGGAGTTCTCTACAACAACAACCAAGTCAAACTCTGAGTTGACCTTACAAGTTGACTATCAGACTTCTATGGCAGCAGATAAAACAGTTCAGCCTTTTCTACAAACAGGTTATAAGGTGGCTGATAGAATTGCATCGCTAGTAAATTCAGGTCATCAACTTACACCGACAGAACAAGCACTTTTTGACGCAGTTTATGCTGCTCGTACAACTACTGATATTATGAACGTAGTTGAGCCTACCTATAATGGACGCCCGATTACGGATAGTAACTTCAAAATTCCACAAGTTGTTACCAAAACCACTCACTATAAAGTAGTTGACAAAGCCAATCCTACCTATAATGCTAGTAAAACAGACACAACTGTTCAAGATTATGAGGCGAACGGTAATGAAGTTGAATTAGCCAAGTACACCTTGACAGCTACAGAAGGTCAAAACTTCACTGCTTCAGGTAAACGTCAGTTTGCAGGTTACAAACTCTATCAAGAAGCTCTGCTGATAGTATGACGGGTTATGTTTCTCGTCCATATGTTGTTGGGACTAAATTCATGGATGCGGAGCGTGCGGGTATCAAGCGTATCAAAGAAATCGTCGGAGAAGATGGTTCAGTTGTCGTTCGTGTCTATCTTCTTGATCCAAAGCAACAAAGCAAGCGTTCTGACGGTTCATTAAGTACAGATGGCTATATGCTCCTTGCAGAAACCAGACCTATAAAACCTGGAAAGGCAAACACAGAAGATTTAGTTGTTCAGAAGACTCCACTTTACACAATTCCTTTCACGGATAAGAATGGAGTAAACTATCCAAATGGTAAAGAAATGGAGTTTGGCTTCCAAAAAGTTTCAGGATACATACCTAAGAAAACAGTCTTTGTTCCTTTCCTTGGAGATAATATTGGACACCTTTCTCCAAATTCACAGTTGGAAAACGGAAATTTCGGTATTGGTACCAACGTTGACTTGGTTAATGGATTGACGCCATATACGGAAACAGTCTACTACTATGAAAAAATAGATCCAGTAACCTACACCCCTGAAGTAAGTAAAGTCCTTGAAGGACGTACTCTAAATGATGGTGATTTTAGCTTCACAATCAAACAAGAAGGTGGAACACACCAAGAAACTGTTACCAACAAAAATGGTAAGGCAACCTTTAGTGAACTAACATTCGAAAAACCAGGTACCTATACTTATAAGATTACGGAAGTTGCTGGTTCTGATAAGGACGTTGACTATGATGGTATGGAGGTTACTCTCACAGTTGCCGTTACTAAAAATGCTCAGGATAAACTAGAAGTTCAAGCTGTTTATAAATCAACTGGTGGACATTCTGAGAGTGAAACAGATACAGAGTTTAACAACTTTGCAGTAGCACCAGTTAAGACTAAGTTCGACTTTAGCAAGGTTCTTGCAGGTCGTGAGTTGAAAGAAGGCGAATTTACATTTGTATTGAAAGATGCAGATGGTAAGACTCTTCAAACTAAGACCAATACTAAAGCAGGTGTTGTAGCCTTTGATGATTTGACCTTTGACAACACACAAGTTGGTACTTACAAGTACACTGTAGAAGAAGTTCAAGGTTCTGAAGCAGGAATGACTTATGACCCAATGAAAGCAGAAGTAACCATCACTGTTACTAAAGAAGGTCACGTTCTTAAAGCAACACACACACTTCCAGCAGATACAGAGTTCAACAATACCTTCACACCTGCAGCTACACAAGCTCAATTCCGCTTTACAAAACGTTTGGAAGGTAAGACTCTTGAAGCAAATGCCTTCACATTCGAATTGCTTGAAAATGGCAATGTGATTCAAACAAAACAAAACGCAGCAGATGGCTCAATCCAGTTTGATGCAATTTCTTACGCTGCTGCAGGTACTCATACATACACTGTACGTGAAGTAGCTGGAACAGATACAAACATCGACTACGATTCAATGAAAGCAGTCGTAACAGTTAATGTAACGAAGGATGCTGCATCTGGTGTCTTGAGCGCAGCTGTTACAATGCCAGATGATACAGAATTTAACAACTATGCAGTTTCTCCAGTTGTAACTAAGTTTGACTTTACTAAGAAATTGGCTGGTCGTGAACTTAAAGCAGGTGAATTCAGCTTCGTATTGAAAGATGCTACAGGTGCAGTTGTTGAAACAGTTAAAAACGATGCAGCTGGTAACGTAACATTCTCAGAATTGTCATTCGACAATACTAAAGTTGGTACCCACACTTATACTGTAGAAGAAGTTATTCCTGAAAACAAAGAATTCGGAATGACTTACGACCAAATGAAAGCTACAGTTACAGTTGAAGTTGCGAAGAACGGTCACTCATTGACAACTGTTACAAACGTTACATCAACAGGTGGTAAAGATGCCAACGGTAACGATACTGAAGGTACTGCAGATAAAGAATTCAACAACAAGGTCACTCCTCCAGAAACTCCAGAATTCCAACCGGAAAAATTTGTCGTTTCTAAAGAGAAATATGACATTACTGGTAAGAAGTTGATGGATGACGACGATGAGTTGACAAATGAGTACACTGAAACAAATGCAGATCCATATGTCGATGGTGTTACAAACAACGAACCAGAAAAACTTGAATACTAAGACTGTTAAACGCGGTTCTAAATTGGTATACCAAGTATGGCTTGATACTACTAAATTCACAGAAGCTAACAACATCCAATACGTTGGTGTATCTGATACATACGATGCAGAAAAATTGGACGTTAATGCAGCTGACATTAAAGCATACGATTCAGAAACTGGTGCAGATGTAACTGCTAAATTCGACATCAAAGTTGAAAACGGAACAATCACTGCAACTTCTAAAGATGAATTTATCAAAGATAAAGTAAACAACCCTGTTATCGATACTACTAAGTTCGCGTTTGGACGTTACTATAAATTTGATATTCCAGCAACTGTTAAAGAATCTGTCAAAGCTGGTGCTGATATTGAAAATACAGCCAACCAAACTGTTCACGTATACAATCCAGTAAGCAAGACAGTTGAAAAACCTGAAAAACCAACACAAAAACGCGTTAACAGTGTTCCAGTTCCACTTGACCTTAACTTCACTAAACGCCTGGAAGGTCGTGAGCTTCAAGCTAACGAATTCGAATTCGTATTGAAGAAAGACGGTGTTGAAGTAGAACGCGTTAAGAATGACGCTGCTGGTAAGATTGTCTTTAAGACTCTTGAGTTTGGACGTGATAATCTTGGTAAGACTTACAATTACACTGTAGAAGAAACTCCTGGCACAGATGCAACAGTTACATACGACACAATGGTTGCTACTGTTAAAGTTGTAGTATCACACGATGGAACAGCTAAGCAATCGTTGCGAACGTAACAGATGCTGCTGATAAAGAGTTTAACAACCGTGTAACTCCTCCAGAAGAACCTAAGTTCCAACCAGAGAAATACGTTGTTTCTGAAGAGAAATTCGATATCACAGGCAACAAGCTCGTTGATGATGATTCTGAATTGACTGATAAATATGGTGAAACAAATACAAACCCATACGCAGATGGAACTTCAAACAACGAAGCTCAAAACTTGAATACGAAGACTGTGAAACGTGGCGACAAGTTGGTTTACCAAGTATGGTTGGATACAACTAAATTTGACGCAGCTAATAAGGACAACATCCAATCAGTAGGAATCTCAGATGACTACGATGAAACTAAGTTGGACCTTGACGCTACTAAGATCAAAGCTTACGATTCAGTAACTGGTGACGATGTAACAGATAAATTCGATATCGCTGTGAACAATGGTGTGATTACTGCAACTCTTAAAGCTATCTTCACGAAGTCACTTGGCGATGCAGAAAACACTCAAGTTATCGACACAACTAAATTCGCCTTCGGACGTTACTACAAGTTCGACATTCCAACAACAGTGAAAGCTGATGTGGCGGCTGGTGTAGATATCGAAAATACTGCGGCTCAAGTAGTGAATTACTACAACCCAACTTCTAAGACAGTTGAAAAACCAAGCAAACCAACTGAAAAACGTGTAAACAGCGTACCAGTACAAGTAGAATTCAACTTCACTAAACGCTTAGAAGGCCGTGAGCTTAAAGCTAACGAATTCAGCTTCATTCTTAAAGATTCAACAGGTAAAGTTGTTGAAACTGTAACGAACGATGCAGATGGAAACGTTAAGTTCTCAGCTATCGAATTCAAGAAAGAACAAGCAGGCGTTCACAACTACACAGTAGAAGAAGTTAAAGGAACAGACGCAACTGTAACATACGACACAATGAAAGCGAATGTAACAGTAACTGTTTCTCACGATGGAACAGCTAAAGTTCTTGTGGCAACTGTTGGCGATATCGCTGATAAAGAGTTCAACAATACAGTAACTCCTCCAGAAGAACCTAAGTTCCAACCAGAGAAATATATTCTTAATGAAGAGAAATTTGATATCACTGGTAATAAACTCCTTGATGATGATAAAGAGTTGACTGATAAAGTAGCTGATACTAACAAAGATCCATATGTGGACAAAGTTGATAATAATGAAGCTCAAAATATCAATACTCAAACACTCCACAAAGGTGATAATGTTGTTTACCAAGTATGGTTGGATACAACTAAATTCACTGAAGCTCACAATATTCAATCTGTTGGTATTACAGATAAATATGATAGCGAAAACTTGGATGTTAATGTAGCCAAAATTAAAGCTTACGATTCAGTAACTGGTGAAGATGTAACCGCTAAGTTTGACATCTCAATTGTGGATGGTGTTATTACTGCTACATCTAAGGCTGACTTGACTAAGTCACTTGGAGATGCAGAAAATACCCAAGTAATCGACACTGCTAAACTAGCATTTGGACGTTACTACAAGTTTGATATTCCAGCACGTATCAAGGGAACTGCTAAAGAAGGTGTAGATATTGAAAATACAGCTTCTCAAATTGTTCACCAGTATGATCCAACTAAGAAATCAGTTGAGAAACCAGAAAAACCAACTGAAAAACGTGTTGTTAATATCCCAGTGAAAGTTGAATTCAACTTCACGAAGAAATTGGAAGGTCGTGCGTTGAAAGCTGGTGAATTCAGCTTCGTATTGAAAGATAAAGATGGCAACGTGATTGAAACCGTAAGTAATGATTCTGAAGGGAAGATCAAGTTCTCAGCCCTTGAGTTCAAACGTGGTCAAGAAGGTACTTATATCTATCATGTAGAAGAAGTGAAAGGTACAGATGCTGGAGTTGAGTACGATAAGATGGTAGCGACTGTTGGAGTTACTGTAACTAAAGATGGTAAAGTGTTGACTCTTACTTCACAAATGCCTGAAGATACTGAGTTTAACAACAAGGTAACACCACCAACACCACCAACACCGGTAACACCACCAACACCGGTAACACCACCAACACCGGTAACACCACCAACACCGGTAACACCACCAACACCGGTAACACCACCAACACCGGTAACACCACCAACACCACCAACACCACCAACACCACCAACACCGCCAACACCGGTAACACCACCAACACCAGAAAAACCTAAAGGTCGTGAGTTGCCAAACACTGGTGAACAATCTAAATCTGGAGTTGCTGCTCTTGGTGCTGCACTTGGTCTTGTAGGTCTAGGTTTGGTTACGAAACGCAAAAAAGAAGATGAAGCTTAATATTTCTAGTTTTCTAGAATGATTCAAGATTTGTCTTTGAATATCTAAATCCAAGATATTCTAAAAGAGATCATACATTTATTAATTAGTGTATGTAATCGCAAAAAGAGAGGGTAACGCCTCTCTCATATTGAAGACAAAGTCCTTAGAACTCAAGTTTCTAAGGGCTTTTCTTTTTATAATTTATTTAAGAAAACGAATAACTTTGAATAAATATTAAACTATAAAATTAATTGAACAAATGATAAGTAATTGTACATTTTTTTGAATAAGTATGATATAATTTGATAAGATGATCAAATATTCTTTGATCCGTAAAGGAGGTTATTATGAAGCATAAATTGTCTAGATTTTTTTAATATTTTTTTAATATTTTTTTGCTAATAGGTTTATCAATAGCTAAATTATCAAAAACAGTTCAAGCGGATTTGGTGACGGGTTATAATCTTGATACTAAAATTATTCATGAGAGATCTGGTCTTGAATTGAGTGATGGTGTGGAGGTTATTGCTGGGGAGCGTTTAATCGCAACTTATCAATTAACTTTTTCAGATAGTCAGAGTATCTCTGAGAATGATCAATTGATCTTAGATATTCCTAGAGAGCTGAGATTGATTACGAATTTGACCTTTGACGTTACAAATAGTAAGGGCACGAAGGTTGGTGTTGCTCAAACAGATCCTAGTACAGGAAAAGTTACGGTAACTTTTACAGACTATTTTGCTAAGAGGCCTGAGAATAAAGAGCTATCTTTACAGTTTAATTTAACTATTAATCGAGAAGTCGTTAAGGAGAGTCAACCAGTTACTGTTACCATTGGTCATAAGACTTATAGTTTCAAGTATAAACAAGATAGTGGTGAAGCAGGCGATTATGAAATGAAATACGGTTATCAAGATGATACAGATCCAAGTATTATTAAGTGGCGTATTCTTCTGAATGCCAATCAAGATATGATTCGTGGGATGACAATCAAGGATACCTTTGGTGATGGACAAACCTTAATCCCTGAGAGTTTTCGTGCAGTGCGTTATGAAACACAACCAACAAAAATTCGTAACGAAGCTCATATTCTTACGTTAGAGCCATCAGATAATTTTTCAAAAAAGGCAGTTTTCACTAAAAATGCTCAAGGAGGAATCACAGGATTTACGATTCCATTTGGAGATAACTATCATTGGGCAATGTATATTGAATATTCCACTAAACTACCAGATGGTGTTTCTGCAGGCTCATTAGTATCAAATACTTTGGCATGGTCTGCAACAAATTTTAAGACACGTAGTATGGTACGCGAAGTCCGTCTAGAATCAGGAACAGGCTTTGGTAACGCAGAAAAATCTGAATCAGTTATCTTAAAGGCTCACAAAACTTTAAAAGGGAAAACACTAGAAAAAGATCAGTTTAACTTTGCACTTTATGATGCTGCAAATCTTAGTGAACCTCTTCAAATTGTTAAAAATGCTGAAGATGGGAGTGTAACCTTCAATGCTATTAAGTATAATAAAGAAGGAGTATACAACTATATCATTCGTGAAGTTATTCCTGAAAGCACTGATAATTACGATTATGATAGTCATGAACTAAAGGTTACTGTAACAGTAACGGATGATGATGGTATCAAAATGGGAACAGTATCTTACGATGAAGGGGAAACTACATTTACCAATATTTATCGAGGCACTACAAGTATAAAAGGTCAGAAAATTTGGAATGATGCCGATAACAAAGCAGACCTCCGTCCAGATGCTATAACTGTTCGTCTTTTAGCTAACGGTAAAGAAGTAGCAAGTAAACCTGTTAAATCAGAAGATAATTGGAACTTTACATTTGATAAACTCCCTGAAAATGATGCTGAAGGAAATGCGATTGTTTATACTGTAGCAGAAGATAAAGTTGCAGGATATACGACAGAGATTGATCAGAAAAACTATATTATCACTAATACACATGTCCCTAATATTCCTGATACTCCTGAAGTGACAGAATTGAAAGTCAGCAAGGTTTGGGAGGATTCTGATAATAAAGTAGGAAAACGTCCAAATAACATTAAGGTTCAACTCTATGCTAATGAAAGTAAAGTAGGGCAAGAAGTTACTTTGAACGAAGATAATAATTGGACCCATACTTTTACAAATCTTCCGAAATATTTAGCAGGAAAAATGATTAGCTATACAATTAGTGAAGTCGACGTTCCTGAGGGGTATGTATCGAAAACAGTTCGAGAAAATGACACTAACCTAGTCTTGATTAACACCTATCAACCACCAGTTCCTCCAGGTCCGGTCACACCTCCAGGTCCAGTAACGCCTCCAGGCCCAGTAACGCCTCCAGGTCCGGTCACACCTCCAGGTCCAGTAACGCCTCCAGGCCCAGTAACGCCTCCAGGTCCGGTCACACCTCCAGGTCCAGTAACGCCTCCAGGCCCAGTAACGCCTCCAGGTCCAGTCACACCTCCGGGTCCAGTGACGCCTCCAAGCCCAGTCACACCACCAAGTTCAGTTACACCTCCAGCACCAGTAACATCATCAACTCCTGAAAAGAAAAAGAACAATGAGTTACCGAAAACAGGTGAACAGAAAACTACAGTTTTAATCGTATTAGGAGTAGTATTTGGTTTAGTAGGATTGAGTTTGGTTGCCAAACGTAAAAAATAGTATAAGAAAAAGAATCATTTTCTAAAATATGATTAGGAAGTGCTTCCTAGATAAGATATAAGAGAGGACGTCAAACTCCTCTCTTTTTTGCTTAAGGTAGAACTCTTAATTGTTTTGTTTAATATATTTATATCTTTAATAAAAAAATAAACCGTTTTCACTTGACAAAAATTGGTCTATACCATATAATAAAATAAAGAAAACGGAGGTTATAAAAATGAAAGTTATTCAAGTTGAAAATCAAATCGAAGGTGGAAAAGTTGCTTTTGATATCTTAAAAGAAAAATTGGAAAACGGTGCTCAAACTTTAGGACTTGCGACAGGAAGCAGTCCGCTGGAGTTTTATAAACAAATCGTTGAAAGCGATCTTGATTTTTCAAATCTTACAAGTGTGAATTTGGATGAGTACGTAGGTCTTGATGGGGACAATCCACAATCATATCGTTACTTTATGCAAGAAAATCTTTTCAATAAGAAACCATTTAAAGAAAGTTTCTTGCCACGTGGTGTCAAAGAAAATGCAGAAGAAGAAGTAGAACGCTACAATCAAATTTTAGCTAATCATCCAGTCGACCTACAAATCTTGGGAATCGGTCGCAATGGTCATATCGGCTTTAACGAACCAGGCACACCATTTGACAGCCAAACACATCTTGTAGAGCTTGACCAGTCTACTATTGAAGCTAACGCACGTTTCTTTGATAAGATTGAAGATGTTCCAACACAAGCAATTTCAATGGGAATTAAGAACATTTTAGATGCTAAGTCTATCCTTCTATTTGCTTATGGTGAATCAAAAGCAGAAGCAATCGCTGGAACTATTGAAGGTCCTGTGACAGAAAGCCTCCCAGCAAGTAGCTTGCAAAATCATCCAGATGTGACCATTATCGCAGATGCAGCAGCACTTAGTTTGTTAAAGAAATAAGATTTAATCATTCAAGACCATTCAATCTTATGGATTGGGTGGTTTTTTGATCTGGATATGTTCAAAAGATGGATACAGTTTGTCTGAAAGTGATACAATAGCTTTAATAGAGGGGTGCATGAGAGATTTTCCCTTGAAAACTAGAGCTTATTTCGCTCACATTATAGAGATCCATTAATTCTTAAAAAGGAAATGTTTAAGAAATTGAAAGATTGAAAAGGGAAATTAGGAATGTATATTGAGAAATATTGGGGTGACTATATTGGTGATTCTGATTACAGCCTAAATATTTTTGTATTTTAGAAGACTAGAAGGAAGATAAAATCTCACTTAGTAAGATTTTTTCTAGAATTGGCTTAGATAGGCAGAATTGGATTTTCGCCAGACAGTAAATAGTCTTGTTTTCATCCACTCCATTGGATTTGAAATAGATTTTTAACTTTGCTGTTTACCTGAAAACCGATATTGCGACAGTCCTCCTTGAGTGCTTGGTTTGTGCTGGGCTAGATCTGTATGATGTAGACGAATATGACACTTCTAGCAGATATATCCACATCATAGCTAGAACAGAAGAATTCAAGCTCTAGTTACAGTACAAATGGATTTTGCAGATAAACTATTAGCTTATGACCTAAGTGAGTTGATAGGTGAACATGAAATTAAAGAAATAGCTCATCAGGTAGAGAAAGTCTGAAAGGAACTCTATTTCTATAAAACGCTAGAGTGAAAGCATCGCAAATTACTAAGAGAATCTGAATAAGGGAGATACGCAATCATGCAGACGGAAACAAATCTGATTGAAGATAATAAAAGGGCCGAAAATCACAGTTTTTTGTATTATTTACATGAGGAAGGTAAATTTGATTCTTTTTCACTTTCTACTTTATGTCAGTATTTAGCAAAGTTAGAGGCTATTAGTTTAGCTCAACTAAAGGATTTACATTTTATTCAAGATCAAATATTTAAACATCTTGTCTGGCATTTTGATAGTCAGGACCTGTACACCATTTCTGATTTACAGTCAGATTATTGGGAGTATCTAAATCACATGGAGTTAGAAATGAAAAAATTATGTGACCGTTTAGAACCAACTCTAGAAGTAGAGAATTAGACCGGGTACAAAGGTAAAATCTTGTAAAATTTAAACTGAATGATTTGGAAGAATTTCATTTTTTTCTTGACAATTTCTTCATTCCGTGTAAAATAGAATAGATCTTGAACTTGAAGGGAGTGAAAAAAATGTCTAAAACAGTAGTACGTAAGAATGAATCTCTTGACGATGCACTTCGTCGTTTCAAACGTGCGGTTACTAAAGCTGGTACTCTTCAAGAAACACGCAAACGTGAATTCTATGAAAAACCTTCTGTAAAACGTAAACGTAAATCAGAAGCAGCTCGTAAACGTAAAAAATTCTAATTAATAATTAATAAGAAAGGCTAGACTAATCTAGTCTTTTTTGTTTAATCCCTTTTGATTGTTAAAATGTTAAAAGTTGCTTTCTTAAATAAATACTTCAAATACTGTTAAAAACATAAACTTCCTACTACAATTTGATATAATAGTAGGGAGAACTCTATTGAAGGAGAAAATTATGTCGGTTTTAGTCAAAGAAGTGATTGATAAGCTCAGACTAGACATTGTCTATGGTGAGCCAGAATTACTTGAAAAAGAAATCAATACAGGCGATATTTGTCGTCCAGGTCTCGAAATGACAGGCTATTTTGATTACTATACCCCAGAACGGATTCAACTTTTGGGAATGAAAGAGTGGTCTTATCTGATTAGCATGTCTTCTCATAATCGCTACCATATTTTGCAGAATTGTTCCAACCGGAAACACCTGCAGTTATTGTTGCGCGTGGTTTAGTAGTTCCAGAGGAAATGCTAAAAGCTGCTAGAGAATGTAAAATCGCTATTTTGACAAGTCGTACAGCAACAAGTCGGCTGTCTGGGGAATTGTCAAGTTACCTAGATTCTCGTTTGGCTGAGCGTGAAAGTGTACATGGTGTCTTGATGGATATCTATGGTATGGGTGTGTTAATCCAGGGCGACAGTGGTATTGGTAAGAGTGAGACAGGTCTAGAACTCGTGAAACGAGGACACCGTTTGGTGGCTGATGATCGTGTAGATATCTTTGCTAAGGATGAAATGACTCTCTGGGGTGAACCAGCTGAAATCTTGAAGCATTTACTTGAGATTCGTGGTGTTGGTATTATAGATGTGATGAGTCTTTATGGTGCTAGTGCAGTTAAGGATTCTTCACAAGTTCAGTTAGCTGTCTATCTTGAAAATTATGACACGCAAAAGACTTTTGATCGCCTAGGCAATAATGCTGAGGAATTGGAGATTTCTGGAGTAGTCATTCCACGTATACGCATTCCTGTAAAAACAGGACGTAATATTTCTGTCGTTATCGAAGCAGCAGCTATGAATTATCGTGCTAAGGAAATGGGCTTTGATGCTACTCGCTTGTTTGAAGAAAGATTGACAAATCTGATTGCAAAGAACGAGGTGAAAGATGATTGATCCAATCGCTTTTCAAATTGGTCCTTTAGCTGTTAGATGGTATGCACTCTGCATTGTTTCAGGTCTTGTTTTAGCGGTATACCTTGCTAGTAAAGAAGCGCCTAAAAAGAAGATTTTATCTGATGATATTTTGGATTTTATCTTAATTGCTTTTCCTTTATCCATCATTGGTGCTAGACTCTACTATGTTATTTTTAGATTTGATTACTATAGCCAACATCTGGGAGAGATTTTTGCTATTTGGAATGGTGGTCTTGCGATTTATGGTGGTTTAATTACTGGAGCGATTGTTCTCTATATCTTTGCTGATCGCAAATTAATCAATACTTGGGATTTCTTAGATATTGCAGCTCCGAGCGTCATGATTGCACAGAGTTTAGGACGTTGGGGAAACTTCTTTAACCAAGAAGCTTATGGAGCAGTCGTTGAAAATCTTGATTACTTACCTGATTTTATTAAGAATCAGATGTATATTGATGGCTCTTACCGCCAACCAACCTTCTTATACGAATCTATCTGGAATCTGATCGGTTTTACTTTGATTGTCATTTTTAGACGCCGATTAAAGAATATCCGTCGTGGTCATATCACTGCCTTTTATCTAATTTGGTACGGATTTGGACGTATGATTATCGAAGGCATGCGTACGGATAGTCTCATGTTCTTTGGACCTGAGTATCCCAGTGGTTGTCTGCCCTATTGATTGGCCCTTGGTATTTATATCATCTGTTTATCAAAAATCGGAAAAAAAGCACCATTTTATAATGTAAAAAAGGAGAATTAAAATGTTAGAAGTCGCTTATATTATTGTGGCTATTGCCTTGATTGTATTTATTGTTTATTTGATTATTACTCTTCAAAAAGTTGGACGTGTAATTGATGAAACTGAAAAATACTGTTAAAACTTTAACATCAGATGTAGATGTAACTCTACATCAAACAAATGAGATTGCTTACAAAGGTCAACGTTCTTGTTGATGATATCAATGTCAAAGTTGCAACCATTGATCCACTCTTTACAGCTGTTGCAGATCTCTCTGTTTCTGTTTCTGACCCTAAATGAGCAAGCACGTGTCTTTGAGTAAAAAGGCATCATCTGCTGGATCAAAAAAACTATAAAAGACTAGGGGCAGGTTTGTCTGCTATTCGTGTTGCAAGTAAATTTTTTTAAAAAAAATAAAAAAAGGAGTTGACTAATGGGAAAAACTATCATCTATCCTTTTTAGGAACTGTTTCAGGTGTTGCAGCTGCCTTGTTTTCTAACAAGTGACAAAAGGAAAAACAAGTTAGAAGCCAAGCACAAGAATTTTTAGAAGATCTAAAAGAAGATCCTGAGTATGCTAAAGAGCAGGTTTGTGAAAAAAAGTTAACGGATGTCAAAGAACAAACCAAAGAATTTGTTCTTAAAACAAAAGAGCAGATTGAATCTGGGGAAATTACTCTTGACACTGTCTTAGATAAAGCAAAATATCATGCTCAACAAGCGACTGAAGCTTCAAAAGAAACCTTGAATCATTTTAAATCACAACTGGAAGAGAAAGTAGTTGTGGAAGAAAAAGAAAATGGTCAAGAAATTGTCATTGAGCTTCAAGAAAATTAACATAGAATCACCATTCTTGGTTTTCTAGAAAATCAAGAATGGTGATTTTTTTCTTGAGTGAACTCTTTGTGGTATAATAAATACTATGCAGAAGAAACCGACATCAGCCTATGTGCACATTCCGTTTTGCACACAGATTTGTTATTATTGTGACTTTTCAAAGGTCTTTATCAAAAATCAGCCAGTAGACAGCTATCTAGAGCATCTACTGCAAGAATTTCATTCTTATGATATTCAAAAATTGCGTACACTCTATATTGGTGGTGGGACACCGACAGCCTTGTCTGCTTCTCAATTGGAAGTTTTGTTAGAAGGATTGACTAAAAATCTGGACTTATCAATGTTGGAAGAGTTGACCATTGAGGCTAATCCTGGTGACCTGGATGCTGATAAGATTGCTGTTCTGCAAAATTCTGCAGTTAATCGTGTTTCACTAGGTGTTCAGACCTTTGATGATAAAATGCTGAAAAAGATTGGGCGTAGTCATACGGAAAAGGATATTTATGAAAATATCGATCGTCTCAAACTGGCTGGTTTTGACAATATTTCCATTGACTTAATTTACGCACTTCCTGGTCAGACCATGGACCAGGTCAAGGACAATGTTGCCAAGGCAATTGCCCTTGATATTCCTCATATGAGCCTCTATAGCTTGATTTTGGAAAATCATACGGTCTTTATGAATCGTATGAGACGAGGGAAATTACCACTTCCTAAGGAAGAATTAGAAGCAGAGATGTTTGAGTATATCATTGCAGAGCTAGAAAGAGCTGGCTTTGAGCACTATGAGATTTCTAATTTTTCTAAGCCAGGATTTGAAAGTCGTCACAATCTTATGTACTGGGACAATGCTGAGTATTATGGAATCGGTGCTGGTGCGTCTGGCTATGTAGACGGTGTTCGCTATAAAAACCATGGGCCGATCCGCCATTATTTAAAGGCGGTAGAAGAGGGAAGTGCTCGTATCAATGAAGAACACCTGAGTCAAAGGGACCAAATGGAAGAAGAGATGTTTCTCGGCCTTCGCAAGAAGTCAGGAGTTTCCATGGCACGCTTTGAAGAAAAAAATTTGGACAGTCTTTTCCAGGAACTTTATGGGGATATTGTCAAAGACTTGATTCAACAAGGTCTTATGCAGGTTGATGGGGATCGTGTTCGTATGACCAAGAGAGGTCTCTTTTTAGGAGATACAGTAGCAGAACGATTTATATTGGAGTAAAATTATGGGCTTAACTTATCAAATGAAGATGAAAATTCCTTTTGATATGGCTGATATGAATGGCCATATCAAGCTACCAGATGTTATTTTGTTGTCCCTGCAGGTATCAGGAATGCAATCAATTAATCTAGGAGTGAGTGACAAGGATGTTTTAGAACAGTATAATCTAGTCTGGATTATCACTGATTATGATATCGATGTTGTACGTTTGCCTCAATTTGCTGAGGAAATCACAATTGAAACGGAAGCCTTGACTTACAATCGTCTATTTTGCTACCGCCGATTTACTATTTATGATGAAGATGGTCAAGAAATCATTCGCATGGTAGCTACCTTTGTTCTTATGGATCGTGATAGTCGGAAGGTTCATCCTGTAGTTCCAGAAATTGTCGCCCCTTATCAGTCTGAGTTTTCTAAGAAACTAGTCCGTGGACCAAAATACACAGAGCTAGAAAACGCGATTAACAAGGACTACCATGTTCGTTTTTATGACTTGGATATGAATGGTCACGTCAATAACAGCAAATACCTGGACTGGATTTTTTTGAGGTCATGGGGAGCAGATTTTCTAACCAATCATATTCCTAAAAAAATCAACCTCAAATATGTCAAGGAAGTTCGACCAGGTGGTATGATTACTTCTAGTTACGAATTGAATCAACTAGAAAGCAATCACCAAGTCACAAGTGATGGCGATATTAATGCTCAAGCAAAGATAACTTTGGCAAGAAATTAACAAAGATTAGAAAGAAAGATATGACTTATAAAGGATATTTAATTGATTTAGACGGAACAATCTATAAAGGGAAAAGATAGAATCCCAGCAGGTGAAGCTTTTTGTTCATGAGTTACAAAAAAAGAGATTCCTTATCTTTTTGTGACAAACAACACCACTCGTACACCTGAAAGTGTTCAAGAGATGTTAGCCAATCAGTTTAACATTGACACACCTGTATCGACCATCTATACTGCAACCTTTAGCGACTATTGATTACATGAATGACCTAGGGGACTTGATAAAAGACAGTCTATGTCATCGGAGAAGCAGGGCTCAAGGAAGCCATTCAAGCAGCAGGGTATGTGGAAGATAAAGAAAAATCCAGCCTATGTGGTTGTTGGTTTGGACTGGCAAGTAGACTATGAAAAAAATTTGCTACAGCAACCCTAGCTATCCATAAAAGGTGCTCACTTTTATCGGTACCAACCCAGATTTAAATATTCCAACTGAACGTGGACTTTTGCCTGGTGCTGGTTCACTGATTACTCTTCTTGAAGCAGCAACTCGCGTAAAAACCAGTTTATATTGGAAAACCTAATGCGATTATTATGGACAAGGCTGTTGAACACCTAGGACTTGAACGTCAAGAAATTGTCATGGTGGGGGATAATTATCTAACTGATATTCGCGCTGGTATTGACAATGGAATTCCCTAGTCTATTAGTAACGACAGGATTTTACAAAACCTGAAGAAGTAGAGGATTTACCAATCGCCCCAACTCATGTCCTTTCAAGTCTAGCGGAGTGGAATTTTCGATGAAAACTAAGTTTACTTTTTGTAGGAAGTATTCTCTTTCTCCTCTCGCTTGCTATTTTATTGACCATTTACCTGGCTTGGTTGGTTTATCCCTCTGGAGATTTCTTGGTTAAACTTGACAAATCGTGTTCATCTGCAACCTCAGACCATCCAGCATAATTTTAATGTTTTGATGGATTATTTGACCAATCCATTGAGTCAAGTATTGGAAAATGCCAGATTTTTCCTTCGTCTGCCTCTGGAATCCATCATTTTGCAGTTGTGAAGGGACTCTTTCCATCTAGCGCAAGGAGTAGCGATAGTAACTCTACCGATTTTCTATCTTTTTTTGGAAGCAAGTCATTCAGAAAGGGTTTTCTATCTCTATATCGTAGAGGTCTCTTAATCATGCTCTCTTTACCTTTGGTTCTTGGTTTAGTTGGAGTCTTTCATTGGGATTTTGAACAGTTCTTTACCTTTGTTTCATCAAATTCTATTTTGTAGGTGATGATACCTGGCTATTTTGATCCCAGCAAAGGATCCAGTCATTCTTATCCTACCAGAGGACTTTTTCCTCCATGCCTTTCTTCTATTTTTTTCTGCTTGTATGAATTGATTTTTTTGGATTTATGTACCTACAGAGTAGAAAAAAACAAATAGATAAGTGAAGAAAAGTATTACTGATTCCAAATAAAATGTAGGAAAAAAACTATCGTTTTGTAACATGAATATTTTCTACATTTAAGCAAAAACATTCATATTTGATTCTAAAAAAACCCTATTTTTTTCTTGAAAAAAAGTAGGTTTTTTTACGGAAATAACTAGTCAAGCGCTTTATTTTTTTGTATAATAGGAATAGAAAAGTATGTAAAGAAGAGGAAAGCATGATTACACTATTTATCACCGAGTTGTACATCATGTCGTAAAGCAAAGGCCTGGCTCGAGAATCATAAAGTGCCCTTCCAAGAGCATAATATTATGACCAGCCCTTTAACGAGAAAAGAACTGCAACACATTCTTTCCTTGACCGAAAATGGTACTGATGACATCATCTCGACTCGTTCAAAGATTTTTCAAAAATTGAATATTGATGTAGAGAGTATCTCAGTATCGGAGTTGCTTCATTTAATTGAGCAGTATCCGAGTCTTTTGCGTCGTCCGATTATTATTGATGCAAAGCGGATGCAAATCGGTTTTAATGAAGATGAGATTCGTGCTTTTCTCCCTCGTAGTTACCGTAAACAAGAACTGAAAGAAGCTACATTGAGAGCTGGTATTAATTAGATGAATAAACAGTATAGTTACCCACTAGATTTGTCGTGGAGCACTGAAGAACTTGCTTCAGTGCTTTCTTTTTTTTAATGATGTTGAAGCTGCCTATGAGACTAAGGTAGAGGCAAAAAAACTACTAGATTCCTATAAGGAATTCAAAGCAGTTGTTCCAAGTAAGAGTGAAGAAAAACGCTTGGGCCGTGAATTTGAAACTGCGAGTGGTTACTCCTTCTATCGAGCTGTCCAATTGGCCAAAGAACAAGGGGAAGGGAAGATTTCGCTTGGAAAATAAATTTATGTTTGCCAAAGAGATTGTCAAGGAAGCAGGAGACTATATTCTAGCTCATATGCAGGAAGAATTGCATATTGAGAGAAAATCATCCCCTACAGACTTGGTGACTCGTTTGGACAAGGAAGTTCAGAATTTTTTGATTGATAAGATTCGTTCGCGTTATCCTGATGACCAATTTTGTGCAGAAGAGGGATGTCTACGTGCTTCAGTTGGACATGGATCTGTTTGGGTCATTGATCCCATTGATGGTACCAACAACTTTGTCGCACAAGGTGATGATTTTGCCATTATGGTAGCGTATTTGAAAACGGTGTGGGCCAGTTTGGGATCATTTATGATGTCATGAAAGGTCATTGTTATCATGGAGGAGGTACTTTTCAGGCCTGTCTCAATGAAGAACCCTTGCCTAGTTTTAAGGATAAGCCCTTGCGAGATTTTCTAATTGCGAGTAACGCTGGCATGTTGGAAACAAATGCCTGGGGTGTCGCAGAATTGGCTAATGCTTCACTTGGTGTACGTATCTATGGAAGTGCAGCTATCAGCTTTTCAAAAATATTATCTGGTCAGCTATTGACCTATATCACCTATCTCCAACCTTGGGACTATGCTGCAGCTGGTATCATTGGAAAAAGTTTAGGTTATCAGATTGTAACCTTAACTGGAGAACCGGTGGATTTTCAGACACGACAACCAATTATGATGGTTCCAACAGACAAGTTGGCAGAAATTCAATCCTATATCTACGAAAGGAAATAAACTTACATGCAATTTCCAGAAGGATTTGTAAAAAAATATGAAACAATATTGGGAGATGAGGCAAGAGCTTTTCTTGCCTCTTTTGATGATGAGGCAGTTTCCGCCTTTCGCATCAATCCCTTAAAAGAAAGCCAAGTTTCTTTTTCAGATGCTATTCCAAATACACCCTGGGGCTACTATGGAAAGGTTTCTGGGAAATCTCCTGAGCATGTAACAGGCTTGGTCTATTCCCAAGAACCTGCTGCACAAATGGTTGCACAAGTAGCTCAACCAAAACCAGGCATGAAGGTCTTGGATTTGGCAGCGGCTCCCGGTGGGAAATCAACTCAACTGGCAGCTTATCTTGCAGGCGAAGGACTACTTGTTTCCAATGAAATTTCTAGCAAGCGAGCTAAGATTTTGGTTGAAAATATGGAGCGTTTTGGTGCAACAAATGTTGTTGTAACCAATGAATCTGCCGATCGTTTGGCTAAAGTATTTAAGGGATATTTTGACCTAATTGTCCTAGATGCACCATGCTCTGGAGAAGGGATGTTCCGAAAACAGCCAGATGCCATGGATTATTGGAGTGTGGAATATCCAAGCCAATGTGCTGACTTGCAGCGTGAAATTCTAGAGGATGCGGTCACCATGTTAGCTGATGGTGGTCGTTTGGTCTATTCGACTTGTACATGGGCTCCAGAAGAAAACGAAGAAATTGTCAAATGGTTATTGGATAGTTATGATTTTGAATTGATTCCAGTTACACATATCAATGAAATGGTTCCTGGGATTGACTTGCCTGAAACAGCTCGTATGTATCCTCACCGTTTTAAGGGAGAAGGTCAGTTCGTGGCCCATCTTCAGTTTAAAGGTCAAAACAAGTCAGGGAAGTTCAAGCCATCTAAGTCTAATCTCTCTCGAGAGCAGCTTTCTTTATGGCAAGACTTGAAAAAAAACATCTAAAGATAAATTTGCCAGGAATTTTGCAGACTTTTGGGGATCAACTGTATCTCTTACCAGAAGTTTTACCAGATTTGGGTAAGCTTAAGATTGCTCGAAACGGACTCCATCTTGGAACCTTTAAGAAAAAACGTTTTGAACCAAGCTTTGCACTTGGCCTAGCCTTAAAACCAAGCCAAGTCAAACAATCAATTGAAATTCATCAAGAAGACTTCGTTAAATACGTGGCCGGTGAAACAGTTCAGCTGTCTGAAACTTTGTCAAATGGCTGGTATCAAGTTTTGGTTGGTGGGAATGGTTTAGGCTTTGCAAAAGTGACCGGAAATACCTTGAAGAATTATTTCCCTAAGGGCTTGAGGTTTAAGGTAAAAAACTAGTCAAAATCAGTATTCTATGTTATAGTGGAAGTATGGATTTTTTGCATAAAACATTAGAAAAATAGGGCGAAATTCCAAGCTATTCATCATTATTTTCAAGGAGACAAATAGTGAAAAAATTTAAAAAACTCACCCTCTTTCTTGTAACCCTTTTACTTGCTGGTTCACTAGCAGGGTGTGCAAGTTGGATTGATCGTGGGGAGTCAATGACGGCTGTTGGCTCAACTGCCCTCCAACCTTTAGTCGAAGCAGCAGCAGATGAATTCGCATCAGCTCATATCGGTAAAACGGTCAATGTTCAAGGTGGAGGTTCTGGTACAGGACTATCGCAGGTTCAGTCAGGAGCAGTAGATGTCGGAAACTCGGACGTATTTGCTGAGGAAAAAGACGGTATTGATGCTTCAGCCTTGGTCGACCATAAGGTAGCTGTTGCAGGTTTGGCTGTTATTATCAATAAAGAAGTAGATGTTGATAATCTAACGACAGATCAACTCCGACAAATCTTCACAGGAGAAATAACCAACTGGAAAGAAGTCGGCGGGAAAGATTTAGCCATCTCTATAATCAACCGTGCTGCTAGTTCAGGTTCTCGTGCAACCTTTGATAGTGTGATCATGAATGGTCAATCAGCAATGCAAAGTCAGGAACAAGATTCAAACGGGATGGTCAAATCAATCGTTTCTCAAACCCCTGGAGCTATTTCCTATCTAGCATTTGCCTATGTTGATGATTCTGTTGGGACAATCAAACTCAACGGCTATGAGCCAACTTCAGAGAATGTAACCACGAATAATTGGCCTTTGTGGTCTTATGAACACATGTATACACTTGGTGAACCAAATGAATTGGTTGCCGAATTCTTAAACTTTATCCTTTCAGACGAAGTTCAGAACGGAATCGTTAAAGGAATGGGCTATATTTCTGTTAAGGAAATGAAGGTTGAAAAAGATGCTACAGGGACTGTAACAGCGCTAGAAGGGAGTCAATAATGAATCAAGAAGAATTATCTAAAAATTGCTCTCTCCGTCAAAGAACTCTCGTCTTGAGAAATTAGGGAAAAGTCTGACTTTTGCCTGTCTCTCTTTGATTGTTATCATTGTGGCTATGATTTTAATCTTTGTAGCCCAAAAAGGTTTGTCAACCTTCTTTGTCAATGGTGTGAATATCTTTGATTTTCTCTTTGGTGCAACTTGGAATCCATCAGGTAAACAGTTTGGCGCCCTTCCAATGATTTTAGGTTCCTTTATTGTTACAATCCTATCTGCTCTGATCGCAACACCATTTGCAATTAGTGCTGCAGTCTTTATGACAGAAGTATCGCCAAAAGGAGCTAAGATTTTGCAACCAGCTATCGAACTTCTAGTTGGGATTCCTTCAGTAGTTTATGGATTTATCGGTTTGCAGGTCGTGGTACCATTTGTACGTAGTGTCTTTGGTGGAACAGGTTTTGGTATTTTATCGGGGATTTTCGTTCTCTTTGTTATGATCTTGCCGACTGTAACCTTTATGACAACTGATAGCTTAAGGGCAGTTCCTCGTCACTACCGTGAAGCTAGTTTAGCTATGGGAGCAACTCGTTGGCAAACAATCTGGCGTGTTACTTTGAAGGCTGCTCGTTCAGGTATTTTTACAGCAGTGGTCTTTGGTATGGCACGTGCTTTCGGTGAAGCCCTTGCGATTCAGATGGTTGTTGGTAACTCAGCAGTTGTTCCAACTTCATTGACGACACCAGCAGCGACTTTAACATCTGTATTGACCATGGGAATTGGTAATACCGTTATGGGAACTGTTGATAATAATGTTCTTTGGTCACTGGCCCTAGTATTGCTCTTGATGAGCTTGGCCTTTAACAGTGTGATTAAATTGATTACGAAAGAAAGAGGAAAGAAAAACTATGCACGCTAAGAAATTAGATAAACTTGCAACAGCTGTCCTCTATACCATCGCAGGAATCATTGTGACCATTCTTGCTTCCTTGATTCTCTATATCTTGGTTCGAGGCTTACCGCATGTTTCATGGTCATTCTTGACTGGAAAATCATCTTCTTACCAAGCAGGTGGAGGTATTGGAATTCAGCTTTATAATTCCTTCTTCCTTTTGGTCATCACTTTATTCATTTCTGTACCATTATCCATGGGTGCTGGAATTTACTTGGCTGAGTATGCCAAAAAAGGTCGTGTTACCAACTTCGTTCGTACCTGTATTGAGATTTTGTCTTCACTGCCATCAGTCGTAGTCGGTCTCTTTGGTTACCTTATCTTTGTAGTTCAGTTTGAATATGGATTTTCAATTATTTCAGGTGCCTTGGCTTTGACCGTCTTTAACCTTCCACAGATGACGCGTAATGTTGAAGACAGTTTGAAACACGTTCACCATACGCAACGTGAAGCTGGTTTAGCACTTGGACTTTCTCGTTGGGAAACAGTTCTTCATGTTGTTATCCCCGAAGCCCTACCTGGTATCGTGACAGGTATCGTCCTTGCATCCGGTCGTATCTTTGGTGAAGCTGCGGCTCTTATCTATACGGCAGGACAATCAGCACCAGCTCTTGATTGGTCAAACTGGAATGTCCTCAGCGTAACCAGTCCAATCTCAATCTTCCGTCAAGCAGAAACCTTGGCTGTTCATATCTGGAAAGTCAACAGTGAAGGAACTATTCCTGATGGAACCCTTGTTTCAGCAGGTTCTGCTGCGGTGCTCCTAATCTTTATCTTAATCTTTAACTTTGGAGCTCGCAAACTCGGAAGCTACCTACACAAGAAATTAACCGCTGCCTAAAGGAGAAGCCATGTCAAAATATAATTGGGATGAAAAGCATATCATTACCTTTCCAGAAGAAAAAGTGGCCCTCTCTACTAAGGATTTACATGTTTACTACGGTAAAAACGAATCCATTAAGGGCGTCGATATGCAATTCGAAAAAAATAAAATCACGGCCTTGATTGGTCCGTCTGGATCAGGAAAATCAACCTACTTACGCAGTCTCAACCGTATGAATGATACCATTGATATTGCCAAGGTTACAGGACAGATTCTCTATCGAGGTATTGACGTTAACCGTCCAGAAATCAATGTTTATGAAATGCGTAAACATATTGGAATGGTGTTCCAACGTCCAAATCCATTTGCTAAATCAATCTATCGTAATATTACTTTTGCACATGAACGTGCAGGAGTCAAGGACAAGAAAGTCCTAGATGAAATTGTAGAAACATCACTTCGTCAGGCTGCCCTCTGGGATCAGGTCAAAGACGACCTTCATAAGTCTGCCTTGACCCTATCAGGTGGTCAGCAGCAACGTCTTTGTATCGCTCGTGCAATCTCTGTGAAACCGGATATTCTCTTGATGGATGAACCAGCATCAGCTTTGGATCCGATTGCGACAGCTCAACTTGAAGAAACCATGCTTGAGTTGAAGAAGGACTTTACCATTATCATCGTAACTCACAGTATGCAACAGGCTGCTCGTGCTAGTGATTATACCGGATTTTTCTACTTGGGTGACTTGATTGAGTATGATAAAACTTCAAATATTTTCCAAAATGCTAAGCTACAGTCTACTAATGACTATGTAACTGGACACTTTGGTTAGAAAGGGAACAGTATGACAGAACCGATTTTGCAGGTTTCAGACCTGTCAGTCTATTACAATAAAAAGAAGGCCTTGAATAGTGTTTCCTTATCATTCCAACCCAAGGAAATTACAGCCCTTATCGGTCCGTCTGGATCAGGGAAATCAACACTTCTAAAGGCTATTAACCGAATGGGTGACCTTAATCCTGAAGTGACGACAACTGGATCAGTGGTTTATAATGGGCACAATATATATAGTCCTCGTACCGATACAGTTGAATTGCGTAAGGAAATTGGAATGGTTTTCCAACAACCCAATCCTTTCCCCATGTCTATCTATGAAAATGTCGTTTATGGTCTCCGCATAAATGGAGAAAAGGACAAGCAGGTCTTAGATGAAGCAGTGGAGAAAGCTTTACAGCGTGCTTCAATCTGGGATGAGGTTAAGGACCGTTTGCATGACTCTGCCATTGGTCTTTCAGGTGGGCAACAGCAACGTGTTTGTGTAGCCCGTGTATTGGCGACTAGTCCTAAAATCATCCTCTTGGATGAACCAACGTCAGCCTTGGACCCTATTTCTGCTGGTAAGATTGAGGAAACCTTGTATGGTCTAAAAGACAAATACACCATGCTCTTGGTCACTCGTTCTATGCAGCAAGCATCTCGAATCTCTGATAAGACAGGATTTTTCCTCAATGGAGATTTAATTGAATTTAACGATACCAAGGATATGTTCCTCTATCCTCAACATAAGGAAACAGAGGACTACATTTCAGGTAAATTTGGATAAGGAGTGAGAAGATGTTACGATCTCAATTTGAAGAAGATTTAGAGAAATTGCATAATCAGTTTTATGCTATGGGACAAGAAGTTCTTTCCCAAATCAATCGTACCGTACGTGCTTTTGTAACGCATGACCGTGACATGGCCAAAGAAGTCATAGAGGAAGATGCAGAAGTAAACGAATACGAAGTGAAACTTGAAAAGAAATCATTTGAAATGATTGCCCTACAACAGCCAGTTTCACAAGACTTACGTACAGTTTTTGACAGTTTTAAAAAGCTGTCTCAGACCTAGAACGTATGGGGAGACCATGCAGTATCTATCGCAAAAAGCAACGATTCGTATGAAGGGTGAGCAACGTATCCCTGCAGTTGAAGAAGAAATTAAAAAAATGGGTCGTGAAGTAAAAAAACTTTGTTGAAGCCGCTTTTAGAACTTTACTTGAATGGTTCTGTGGATCAAGCCTATGAAGTTGCAACTATGGATGAAAAATATCAACCATTACTTTGATAACATTCGAGACCTAGCTACAGAGGAAATCAAGAAGCATCCTGAAGTCATCATCACGGGTCGTGATTATTTCCAAGTTATTTCCTACTTGGAACGCATTGGTGACTATGCAAAAAAATATCTGTGAATGGGTTGTTTACTTTGAAGCAGGTAAGATTGTTGAATTGTAAGATTGATTAATTATGCAAAAAAAAGGAGCTTGTTAGTAAGTAAAAGCTCTTTTTTTGAAACAAAAAAATTGAAAAATATTTCATAAAAAAATTTAGAATATGCTTGACAAACAAAGTTTATAGAGTTATAATTATACAAAAATTAACAGAGAGGTTGTTTATTTATGAAGTTTTAAAAAAAATGGATATTTGTCTTATGTAGTTTTCTTGCAAGCTTCTTTTTAGTAGCTTGCCAATCGTCTAGCTCAAGCTCACAGTCTGCAGTGGAGGCCATCAAGCAAAAAGGGAAATTAGTGGTCGCAACTAGTCCAGACTATGCTCCCTTTGAGTTTCAAGCCCTTGTAGATGGTAAGAACCAAGTCGTAGGTGCTGATATTGACATGGCGCAAGCAATAGCTGATGAACTTGGAGTGAAATTGGAAGTTTCAAGCATGAGTTTTGATAATGTCTTGACTAGTCTTCAGACAGGAAAAGCAGACCTAGCCATTGCGGGAATCAGTGCAACTGAAGAAAGACAAGAAGTCTTTGATTTCTCAATTCCTTACTATGAGAATAAAATTAGCTTCCTTATCAGAAAGTCTGATCTTGAAAAATACAAGGATTTAGATTCTCTAGCAAGTGCTAATATTGCAGCTCAAAAAGGAACTGTTCCTGAATCAATGGTTAAAGAGCAACTTCCAAAGGCACAGTTGACTTCTTTGACAAACATGGGCGAAGCAGTCAATGAGCTTCAATCAGGTAAGGTTGATGCTGTTCATATGGATGAACCAGTTGCTCTAAGCTATGCTGCTAAGAACTCAGATTTGGCAGTAGCTACAGTAAGCTTGACTATGAAAGAAGGCGAAGCAAATGCTGTAGCTATCAAAAAAGGTAACTCAGATTTGAAGGAAGTGGTTGATAAGGTCATCCAAAAAAACTGAAAGATGACGGAACTTACCAAACTTATCTTGAAAAAAAGCTGCTAAGCTAACAGAAGTAGAACAATAAAAAATAACAGAGTTGGATTTCAGTCCAGCTCTGTTTTTAAATAGCTTAGTGTTTCTTCAATATTTTCTAAGGGAATTTTTGCAAAGTGATAAGGGCAGTTCGCTAGATAGGAAGATTCAAAGAAGTCGAGTTCTAGAGGACTATGTTTAAGACTAGCGATGCTAGGATAGTTCCTGAGATCAAGCAAGAGCCCATCATGAAGTGGATAGCTCGGTAGGGAAATAGGATAGCTTTGTAAGAGCTGTTGGATGTGCTCCTGACTTTTTTCTTGCAGTGCCAATCGTGCTAGTCTATTTTTCTCAAAGAGTTGACTATCAATATAGAGTGACAGGGCCTTTTGCATGATAAGGTTGTTGTCATAGTCGAGAATGTTTTTATAGGTTACAAAAGCTTTCTTGATCGCATTAGGAAGAAGTAGGGCAGTAATCCGAAGGGCAGGAAATAGACTGGTAGAAAAGGACTTGATATAGATGACCAAATCATGTTGGTCTAAATAATGAAAGGTTTGTCCCATTTTAGGATCCAAGTCCCCCAGATAGTCATCCTCAACGATATAAATCTGATATTTTGCAGCTAAGTCAAGGATAGCAAGTTTTTCCTCTTCAGAATAAGAATGGCCCAGAGGATAGTGGAAACGGGGAATGGTATAGAAGAACTTAATCTTTCCGCTTTTAAACTGTTCCTCAAGTTCTTTCAGGTCAATGCCGTCCACTCGACGTTCAATGGTTTGAAAGGGAAGATTTTGAGCTAGTAGCAGCTGGTTCATTCGATGATAGGTCGGTTGTTCGACCAGTATTTCCTGAGCTTGACCTGGAAAATCAATCTGAGAAAGAATAAACAGTGCTTGTTGGGTTCCAGATGTCATGACCAACTGGTCTGCCTTACTATAAATGGCTTGATCAAAGAGCAATGTCTGTACAGACTGACGTAATTCTTCTAAACCTTCTTGATGTTCATAGTAGTTGTAGAGATAATTTTCTCGCCCAATCAAGCTCTCATTGACACACAGACGAAAATCATCATAGGCAGCTAGATGCTCATCGTTGACTGAAATAATTAGATCTTCATGACTGGTTTGTTGCTCCAATACATAATAACCACTTTGAGGTTTGGAGTAGATGTATTTCTCGTATCGAAGTTCTAAGAGTGCGCGCTGTATGGTGTCTTTGCTACAGTGAAAATCTTGACTGAGTTTTCGGATAGCTGGTAGGCGACTTCCAGTGGGAAATCTACCTGATTCTATCTCATTTTTTAGATAGTGAACGACTTGTTCATATTTGCTTTCTTGCTTCATTCCAGACCTCTCATGATTTTGTTACATTGTACCTTTTTTTTAAACGTTTGGCAATGTTATACTCTTCGAAAATCTCTTTAAACCGCGTCAACGTCGCCTTGCCGTATATATGTTACTGACTTCGTCAGTTCTATCCACAACCTCAAAACAGTGTTTTGAGCTGACTTCGTCAGTTCCATCTACAACCTCAAAACAGTGCTTTTGAGCAACCTGCGGTTAGTTTTCCTAGTTTGCTCTTTGATTTTCATTGAGTATTAAAAGGCAGTCTAGCATTCAATTCTAATCAGAAATGTGATATACTTAGTAAGTAAAAATTTCAAAGAAGAGTGAGATGATAAAGGTGCAAGAACCAGTTAAATTATTCCAATATAATACTTTGGGAGCCTTGATGGCGGGACTTTACGGTGGAACCATGACCGTTGGTGAATTGCTTGAACATGGAGATTTAGGACTAGGAACCCTAGATTCCATTGACGGGGAATTGATTGTCTTAGATGGAAAAGGCTTATCAGGCTAAGGGGTCAGGTGCGAAACCTGAAATCGTTGAAGTTTCACCAGATGCCTTGATCCCCTATGCAGCAGTTGTACCCCACCAGGCAGAAGTTATTTTCCGTCAGCGTTTTGAAATGACTGATCAGGAACTTGAAAAACGTATTGAATCCTATTATGATGGAGAGAATCTTTTCCGTTCCATCAAGATTCATGGTGATTTTAAGCATATGCATGTTCGTATGATTCCAAAATCAACAACTGAAACGAAGTTTGCTGAGGTTGCGACGCATCAGCCTGAATATAGCTGCGACAATGTCTCAGGAACTATCGTTGGTTTTTGGACACCTGAAATTTCCATGGAGTTAGTGTTGCTGGTTATCATTTGCACTTTATCTCAGATGACCTAACCTTTGGTGGCCACGTTATGGACTTTGTTATCAAGGAAGGAATTGTAGAGGTGGGAGCTGTTGACCAGTTGGATCAACGTTTTCCTGTGCAAGACCGTCAGTATCTATTTGCTAAGTTTAATGTTGACGAGATGAAAAAAGATATCGAACAGGCAGAATAAAAGGAGTCATATATGAAAATTCATGTAATAATAACGATGCTGGCCTTATTTGCTATCCTCATTGCAGCAGTTTGGTACGCAAGAAAGAAATACAAGATTAATTTTGCAGTTTTAGGACTTGGGGCAGTTGCATTTTTTGCCTCTTCTCAAGTCTTGGAGAAAATCGTTCATCTCTTGGTTCTCCACCCACAAAAGGATGGGACAGTTCCACTCATGTCAGAAAATCCTCTTCTCTATGTGATTTATGGCATTTCTATGGCTGCTTTATTTGAAGAAACAGCTCGACTTATTTTCTTTAAATGGTTGGAGAAGAAAAGAACTTTGGAAGATTCAGATGCTCTTGCTTATGGATTGGGGCATGGTGGTTTAGAGTTGATCTATATCGGGATTGCAAGTTTACTCAATCTCTTCATCCTCTTTTCAGCAGTAGAATCTCAAAATCCAAACATTATGCAACTCTTGCCTGAAAGCACGCTTGCTACGATTAACAATCTAGCAGCATGGCAGATTTACCTTTTGGGACTAGAGAGAATCCTGGCCTTGCTTCTTCAAGTTGGTTTGACCTTCTGGGTTTATCAAGCAGTTCGCCAAAAGAAATGGATATACCTAGTAGCGGCTTATGGTTTGCACGCCCTATTTGATTTGGCTCCGAGCCTATCTCAAGTTGGTTGGTTGTCAAATCCACTTCTCGTAGAAGGATTGTTAGCAGTGGAAGTTATTATTTTTATTTACTTTACAAAAACGATCTTTTATAAAAAGCAATAATACAAAAATGAACTGCACCCCAAAAGTTAGACAAAAAAATCTAACTTTTGGGGTGTTTTTATTATGAAATTAACTTATGAAGATAAAGTTCGAAATATATGAACTTTGAAAAAGCAAGGAGAAACCTTCAACCAGCTCTCAGATCAGATTTGGTGATGAGCATTTCTAGATCTACAGTACATGATGACATTGATTGATCGTTATGGAGTAGACATTGTCAAAAAAGGAAAGAATCGTTACTATTCTTCAGAACTAAAACAAGAAATGATTGATAAAGTGCTAATTGAAGGTCGTTCACGAAGAAGTATAAGTCTCTTGATTATGCTCTCCCAAATCAAGGAATACTTTCAAATTGGCTGGCACAATACAAGAAAAACGGGTATACTATTGTTGAGAAAACAAGAGGGAGACCATCTAAAATGGGACGTAAGCCAAAAAAGAGACCTGAAGAGATGACAGAATTAGAACGTCTTCAAGCTGAAAAATGAATACCTGAGAGCGGAGAATGCCATTCTAAAAAAAGTTGAGAGAACTCCGATTGAAGGAGGAAAAAGAGAAAGAAGAAAGACAGAAATTGTTCAAGAATTAATCGCTGATTTTTCGTTAGATATTCTTCTAAAAGCTATTAAACTCGCTCGTTCGACCTACTATTACCACTTTAAACAGCTAGACAAACCAGATAAGGATCAAGGGCTTAAAGCTGAAATTCAATCCATTTTTATCGAACATAAGGGAAATTATGGTTATCGTCGGATTCATTTAGAACTAAGAAATCGTGGTTATCTGGTAAATCATAAAAGAGTTCAACGCTTGATGAAAGTACTCAATTTACAAGCTAAAATGCGACAGAAACGAAAATATTCTTCTCATAAAGGAGACCTTGGCAAGAAAGCAGATAACCTTATTCAACGCCAATTTGAAGCAGCCAGACCAATGGAAAAGTGCTACACAGATGTGACAGAATTTGCCATTCCAGCAAGTACTCAAAAGCTTTACTTATCACCAGTTTTAGATGGCTTTAATAGCGAAATTATCGCCTATAATCTTTCGACTTCACCAAACTTAGAACAAGTGAAAGCTATGTTAAACCAGGCCTTCAGTGAGGAACATTACACAAATACTATTCTCCATAGTGATCAAGGATGGCAATATCAACACGATTTTTATCACAGGTTTTTAGAGAGTAAGGGAATTCAGCCATCTATGTCACGCAAGGGAAATAGCCCAGATAACGGTATGATGGAATCTTTCTTTGGCATTCTTAAGTCTGAAATGTTTTATGGTTATGAGAATACGTTTCAGTCACTTGAGCACTTGGAACAAGCTATTGTAGACTATATTGATTACTACAACAACAAACGAATTAAGGTAAAACTAAAACATACTAAGATTAGTAGTGAGGAAATCTCCGACGGGAGAAAGTACTCACTACTTTTTCGTTATGTTAAAGTAGTGGTGTCTTGTTAAGTCGATAAGTCCTTTGGCGCTAGACGTCGTAACTAAAACTGACAAGACACCTGTTTTAGGAAGAATGTTATCAAAGTATGTGGGACGAAAAACGTCGAGTATTGAAAATGACATCACTAAAGCAAGGAATCATTCAAGACAAAGAGGTAATATCATGCGAGTAGTTTTTGGGATTGACGTGAGTAAAGCAAGCTCAGAAGTGGCCATCTTGGTCAATGGAGAAAAAGTACATGGCTATACCATTCCCAATGATGCCATCGGATTTAATCGACTACTTGGGGACTTGAAGACTGTTCACGAGCCAGAGATTATCTTCGAGGCGACTGGTGTCTATTCTCGTCGTCTTCAGGCCTTCTTTGAGGATAATAGTTACGCTTATACACGGCTCAATCCCTTAGAATCCAAAAAACAACTAGATAGCTTACGAGTACGTAAAACCGATAAGATTGACGCTGAAAAACTAGCTGCGTCTCAGTTCATCCTCAATCGTAAACCAAGCTATGTCCAAGAAGCGCTTTATCAAGAATTACGCGATCTCAGCCGTTTCTATCAGAATCTTACTGAGGATATCGTCTGCGCTAAAAACCGTCTGCACAAGGTTTTACAGGTCACTTTTCCTGAATTGGAAAACATATTGTCGGCACCAACTGGGGAACAATATTGGAACTTGGTCATGACTTTTCCATGTAATAGTTTTGTACTGGAGTCAGATGACGCCACATTAACAGCTATCATCCGTCAGTCTACGGCAAAACGCATCTCTGAAAAACGTGTGACTTACTTAGTAGATAAGCTTACAAAACTAGCTAATCAGTCTTATTGTGCGGTTAAGAAACCTCTCCAGTGATAGAAGAGGTCAAATACTATGCAGGGGAGTTACTTAGGCTTTCGGAACACAGACAAGGTGTTTTAGAGGAGATGGTAACATTAGCTCAATCTTTGCCAGAATACGAGATTCTTCTCTCTATTCCTGGAATAGCCGAAACCACAGCGACAAGTATTATTGGCGAACTTGGTGACATTCGTCGATTTCACTCTGCCAATCAAATCAATGCTTTTATAGGCATTGACCTCAGACACTATGAATCTGGAAATTTTCTAGCTAAGGAACATATCACTAAACGTGGGAATCCCTATGCCAGAAAGATTCTTTTTAAGTGCATTCATAACATAGCTTCAGCTAGCCACACCAATCCTTGTCATATCGCAGACTTCTATGAGAAACGGAAAAGACAATCGCAAGTGACTTCAACCAAACCACACACGATTGCCTCCATACATCGTCTCATTAGAACAATGTATTACCTTATAACGCATAACAAACTTTACGATTATACTTCTACCCAAAATCGGTAAAATTGTTTATGCCATATTATTGTAACGCCTTATCAAAAAAATCACCAGATAAGGTGTTGTTTTAGTGTACACTTTTTACACTAAAATTTAGTTCAAAAAAAGACAATTTCCTTAGTTTGACTATGGAATTCAAACTACTTTTCATCAAATACCTTGATATACTTGACAAATGGTAGAAAAGGACTTAGTCCTGTACAATACAGAACTAAATCCTTTGCTTAAATTAATTGTCTAACTTTTTGGGATCAGTACACTCTCAAAAAACGCCTTTTCTTGCACCTGCTCCGTAAATGTGTTATACGGATTCTGCGAAAAAGTGATAGTTTTCTAAGCCATGAGCAATGGAAAAGCACCAGCAGTGCGAATGCTGAGGCTTTTTTTTTCGTGGTTGCAAATCACGTCCTTCCCAGTGGCACTTAATCATCGTCTATCTTATCTAGCCAAACGGAGGAAACTAAAATAGTTGGTTCCGATAATTATGGTTATGTAAAAATACCAAAATCATGGATACAGTTCAAATAAATTGAAGGTGGAGAAAATTTCCAGTACTGCGATGGAACTGATACCAATATTGTAACTCTCAATACCTTCAAATCAGATAAATTCGGAATTTCAGAGAGCGAATATGCTGCACTAGTAACAGTTCAAATTTCGAATAGTATCTATGACTCAAAACTAAATAATCCAGACTTTACAAAAGTATGGGGAGCTAAGTCTACTATTGGAGGATATGAAGCTTATGTTGTTAATTATATTGCAAGAAATGGAAAATATTTGATTACAAGTATCTTTAAATCAGACAACGGTAAGTTTCGATATGTATCCCTTGAAGGAGAAGTGAAAACATTAAAAACAATGCTTCAAATGGTTGAAGAAAGTTGGACAACAAAAAAAATAAATAATAGGAGCAGGTTCAGGTTTTAAAAGCCTGCTATTTTCATGAATAAGAGGTGATATAGAGGAATAAAAGTAACTATCTGCATTTCTGTTTGAAAGTGATTGTCGGTATTTTATCAAACAAAAAAATAAAAAATCAAACAAAATACAACAAAAAAACATTGACAACGGTTTCATATAGTGTTATACTTAGACCATAAAAGTTAAAGAAAGAAGGGAGAATGTTATGGGATTAGGTCATTTCTTTGACAAAGACTTAGTGTTTTGCTTAGAAGCGGATAATCAAGAACAACTCTTTGATCAGGTTGCAACTTTATTAGAAGAACGTAAAATTGTTACGGATACTTATCGAACAGCTTTGATTGAACGTGAAAAGTCATTTCCAACAGGTTTAGATATGGAATTTTTAGGGAAGGACTTGCCAAACGTAGCGATTCCTCACACTGATACCATTCATAACCTTACTGAAAATGTAGTTGTAGTACGTTTAGAGAAGCCAGTTACATTTCACAATATGATTGCTCCTGACAAGGAAGTAGAAGTTTCACTACTCTTCTTTATCATCAACAACTCAAGTTCAAGCCAAACAAATATCCTTGCTCAGTTGATGGACTTCTTTACTGGTAATGGACATTTAGCAGATTTAGCTAAGATTACAGAACCAGAAGCTTTATTCCAATATATCTCAGAAGCAACAGCTTAATTAGTAAATTAAAAAATAATAAAACGGAGGAAATCCAAATGATTAAAATTCTTGCTGCGTGTGGTGCAGGTGTTAACTCAAGCCACCAAATTAAAAGTGCTCTAGAAGAAGAGCTTTCTAGCCGTGGATATGATGTTCACTGTGATGCAGTTATGGTAAAAGACGTCAACGAAGACTTGATTAAAGGTTATGACATTTTCACACCTATCGCTGCTACAGATCTAGGCTTCGATCCTGGTATTCCAGTTGTTGAAGCTGGACCAATCTTGTTCCGTATTCCAGCTATGAGCGCTCCGGTCTATGACAACATTGAAGCAGCAATCAAAGAACACGGACTAAGCTAATTATTACTTTGTTAATATTCCATAAAAAATAAAGGGAGGAACATTATGGATATCATTATTGACCTGGCCAATAAACTATTCAAGCCAATCTTGGATATGGGTGGCCCAATCATCATGCTGATTATTTTGACAGCATTGGCCTTACTTTTCGGAGTGAAATTCTCCAAAGCACTTGAAGGTGGTATTAAACTTGCTATCGCCCTTACTGGTATCGGTGCCATCATCGGTATGCTTAACGGTGCTTTCTCGGCATCACTTGCAAAAATTCGTTGAAAAACACTGGTATTCAATTGAATATCACTGACGTTGGTTGGGCACCACTTGCTACAATCACTTGGGGTTCAGCTTGGACACTTTACTTCTGCTTGTGATGTTGATCGTCAACATTGTAATGCTTGCAATGAAGAAAACTGATACACTTGACGTCGATATCTTTGATATCTGGCACTTGTCTCATCACAGGTCTTTTGATTAAATGGTACGCTGACAACAATGGAGTTAGCCAAGGAGTTTCACTCTTCATCGCGACTGCAGCAGTTGTCCTTGTTGGGGTTCTTAAAATCATCAACTCTGACTTGATGAAACCAACATTTGATGACCTTCTTAACGCACCAAGTTCATCACCAATGACTTCAACTCACATGAACTACATGATGAACCCAGTTATCATGGTTTTGGATAAGATTTTTGATAAATTCTTCCCAGGTCTTGATAAATACGACTTTGACGCTGCTAAATTGAACAAGAGAATCGGTTTCTGGGGATCTAAATTCTTCATCGGTTTCATCCTTGGTATCGTTATCGGTTTGATGGGAACTCCACATCCAGTTGCTGGTGTTGAAGGTGCTGATAAATGGGAACTTGTTATTAAAGGCTGGTTGTCACTTGGTTTGACTGCCGGTGTCTGCTTGGAGCTCTTCTCATTGATCGGTTCATGGTTCATCGCAGCCGTAGAACCACTTTCACAAGGTATTACTAACGTTGCTACTAAACGTCTTCAAGGACGTAAATTTAACATCGGTCTTGACTGGCCATTCGTAGCTGGTCGTGCTGAAATTTGGGCTTGTGCCAACGTACTTGCACCAATCATGTTGGTTGAAGCAGTGCTTCTTTCAAATGTCGGAAATGGTATCTTGCCACTTGCTGGTATCATCGCAATGGGTGTAACTCCAGCTTCTCTTGGTAGTTACTCGTGGTAAATTGCTTCGTATGATTATCTTCGGAACACTCTTGTTGCCACTCTTCCTTCTTTCAGGAACACTTATTGCACCATTTGCAACAGAACTTGCTAAAGGTGTAGGTGCCTTCCCAGAAGGTGTAAGCCAAACTCAGCTCATTACTCACTCAACACTTGAAGGACCAATCGAAAAACTTCTTGGTTGGACAATTGGTAACACTACAACAGGTGATATCAAAGCAATCCTTGGTGCTGTAGTATTCCTTGCTTTCTATATCGGTATCTTTGCTTGGTACAGAAAACAAATGATCAAACGTAATGAAGAATATGCAGCAAATGCAAAATAATTCGCTCCTAAAAATGTAAATTGTAAAAACTAGGTTGTCAGTTTCCAAGTATGGAGTCGGCAATCTAGTTTTTTAAGGGAAAAAATTAATGGAGGTAACCCTAGTGATTGAATTACAATCAGAACAGTTAAGTGTACAGTTTCAAACTTTTGGTGGTGCACTTTCTTCAATAAAAGACAAAGATGAAATTGAGTATTTGTGGCAAGGAGATCCAACTTACTGGAGCGGCCAAGCACCTGTTCTATTTCCAATTTGTGGATCTGTTAGAAATGATACTGTCTTGTATGATCAAGAAGATGGTTGTCAAGTAAAAGGTAAAATCCCACGTCATGGTCTTGTACGGAAAAAAGATTTTGAATTAGTGGATCAAACGGATAACTCGGTTACTTTTGCTATTGAAGATGATCAAGAAATGTATGAGAATTATCCATATCATTTTCGCTTAGAAATAACTTATACAGTTACTGGAAAGACTATTCGTACACAGTATCAAGTTACTAATAAGGAAACAGATAAAAAGATGCCTTACTTTATTGGTGGACATCCAGGCTTTAACTGTCCTTTATTTGATGATGAAACCTATGAAGATTATTATCTTCAATTTGAAAAAGCTGAAACATGTACAGTTCCGAAACCATTCCCAGAAACTGGAATGTTAGATTTTCAAGATAGAAGTGCCTTCTTAAAAGAACAAAAAGAATTAGATCTAAAGTATGATTTCTTTAGCTATGATGCTGTGACATTAGATGAATTAGCCTCTCGCTCTGTTTCTTTAATGTCACGCAAGCATGAAAAGGGATTGAAACTAGACTTTAAAGAGTTTCCAAACCTCATCGTTTGGTCAACTCTGAATAAAGGTCCTTTCCTTGCCTTGGAACCTTGGTCAGGTTTGTCAACTTCACTCGAAGAGGGCGATCATCTAGAAGATAAGAAAAATGTTCGAATCTTAAATCCAGGTCAAAGTGATCAAATTGGTTTGATATCGAAATTTTATAAAAATAAACAAAAACAAACATAAAGTGTTGACTTTTTTAAACAATAGTAGTATATTATGTTTAGAAAAGAACAATTTGTGTTTGTTTTAACAAGTTGTTCTTCCAATTTCTCCAAGGAGAAGTTACTAAGAGTGAATAGATGATTCATTCTTAATCTAAAATAGTCAACAAAACTACTAGTAACTATTTGGTGATGGTCATTTTCTTTCCAGAACCAAAAATATTTTTACTGGTCTATTATAAAAAAGGAGTATACAATATGTCTATTGTTATTGGTGCAGATGCTGCAGGTTTGAGATTGAAAGAAGTCGTTAAAGATTTCTTGGAAAAAGAAAACTTCCACGTTGTGGATGTTACAGCTGAAGGTCAAGACTTCGTTGATGTAACTCTTGCAGTTGCTGAAGAAGTTAAAAAAGAAGAACAAAATCTTGGTATTGTCATTGATGCTTATGGTGCAGGTCCATTTATGGTTGCAACTAAAATCAAAGGAATGGTTGCTGCAGAAGTATCTGATGAACGTTCAGCTTATATGACTCGCGGTCATAACAACTCACGTATGATTACTATGGGTGCTCAACTTGTTGGTGATGAATTGGCTAAGAACATCGCTAAAGGCTTTGTAAATGGTAAGTATGATGGCGGTCGTCACCAAATCAGGGTCGACATGTTGAACAAAATGTGCTAATACTCTTCAAAAATCAAGATAATCTGTCGTTAGATCACTTTAGCTAACTTCAGTTATGCTCGTAGCTCGCTTCCTAATACTCTTTGAAAATCTCTTCAAACCACGTCAGCTTCGTCTTGCCGTACTCATGTACAGCCTGCGGCTCACTTCCTAGTTTGCTCTTTGATTTTGATTGAGTATAAGCTAATCTTGATTTTTATGGAGTAAGGATAAATGATATTAGATTTATATAATTAATCGGAGGGGAATAACTAATGAGAATTGCAATTGGATGTGACCACATCGTAACAAATGAAAAAATGGCGGTTTCAGAATTTTTGAAATCAAAAGGACATGAAGTCATCGACTTTGGTACTTATGACCACGCTCGTACACATTACCCAATCTTTGGTAAAAAAGTTGGTGAAGCAGTAGTTAGTGGCCAAGCTGATCTTGGTGTATGTATCTGTGGTACTGGTGTAGGTATCAATAACGCTGTTAACAAGGTTCCAGGTGTTCGTTCTGCTTTGGTTCGTGATATGACAACAGCTCTTTATGCAAAAGAACAATTGAATGCCAATGTTATCGGATTTGGTGGTAAAATCACTGGTGAGTTGCTCATGTGTGATATCATTGAAGCTTTCATCAATGCTGAATACAAACCATCTGAAGAAAACAAAAAATTGATCGCTAAAATCCAACACGTTGAAACTCATAACGACCATCAAACGGATGCCAACTTCTTTACAGAATTCCTTGAAAAATGGGATCGCGGTGAATACCACGACTAAGAGGTGACTTATGATTTTAACAGTCACAATGAACCCATCCATTGATATTTCCTATCCTTTGGATGAATTGAAAATTGACACTGTCAACCGTGTTGTAGATGTTACGAAAACGGCTGGTGGTAAAGGTCTTAACGTTACTCGGGTCCTATCAGAATTTGGAGACTCCGTAGTCGCAACAGGACTTGTCGGTGGTAAACTTGGTGATTTTTTAGTAGAAAATATTGATGATAAAGTAAGCAAACGTTTCTTCTCTATTCAAGGTGAAACCCGTAACTGTATCGCAATTCTACATGGAGAAAACCAAACAGAAATCCTAGAAAAAGGTCCTGAAGTTCAAGAAAAAGAAGGTCAAGATTTCTTGGCTCATTTCAAAGAACTTTTAGAGACTGTAGAGGTAGTAGCTATCTCAGGTAGTCTGCCAGCTGGTCTTCCAGTTGATTACTATGCGAGCTTGGTAGAACTTGCTAATCAAGCTGGCAAGCCTGTTGTTTTGGACTGTTCAGGCGCTGCACTTCAGGCAGTTCTTGAGTCTCCACATAAACCAACAGTCATCAAGCCAAATAATGAAGAATTATCTCAACTTTTGGGAAGAGAAATTTCTAAAGATTTGGATGAGCTAAAAGCTGTTCTTCAAGAACCACTATTTGATGGAATCGAGTGGATTATCGTTTCCTTAGGTGCTAACGGAGCATTCGCTAAACACGGTACCACTTTCTACAAAGTAGATATTCCAAGAATTCAAGTAGTAAATCCAGTCGGTTCTGGCGATTCTACAGTAGCAGGTATTGCTTCAGGTCTTTTCCATAAAGAAACGGATCAAGAACTGTTGATCAAGGCAAATGTCCTTGGTATGCTTAATGCTCAAGAAAAAATGACCGGTCATGTCAATATGGCTAACTATCAAGGTCTATATGACCAATTAATTGTAAAAGAGGTATAAAATGGTTTTAACAGAAAATAAACGCGCTTGTATGCAAAAACTCTCTGATGAGAATGGTATCATCTCAGCTCTTGCTTTTGATCAACGTGGTGCTTTGAAACGCCTTATGGCTCAATACCAAACAGAAGAGCCAACAGTTGCTCAAATGGAAGAACTTAAAGTCTTGGTAGCGGATGAATTGACTAAATACGCTTCATCTATGCTTCTTGACCCTGAGTATGGACTTCCAGCTACAAAAGCTCTTGATCCAAATGCAGGTCTTCTCCTTGCTTATGAAAAAACAGGATACGATACAACAAGTACAAAACGCTTGCCAGACTGCTTGGATGTTTGGTCTGCAAAACGTATCAAGGAACAAGGTGCAGATGCTGTTAAGTTCTTGCTTTACTATGACGTAGATAGCTCAGACGAACTCAACCAAGAAAAACAAGCTTACATCGAACGTATCGGTTCTGAATGTGTGGCTGAAGATATCCCATTCTTCCTTGAAATCCTGCTTATGATGAAAAAATTGCGGACGCTGGTTCTGTAGAATACGCTAAAGTAAAACCACACAAAGTTATCGGTGCTATGAAAGTCTTCTCAGACCCACGCTTTAACATTGATGTATTGAAAGTAGAAGTTCCTGTTAACATTAAATATGTTGAAGGCTTCGCTGAGGGTGAAGTGGTTTACACACGTGAAGAAGCAGCAGCATTCTTCAAAGCACAAGATGAAGCAACTAACTTGCCATATATCTACTTGAGTGCTGGTGTATCAGCTAAACTCTTCCAAGATACTCTTGTATTTGCCCATGAATCAGGTGCAAACTTTAATGGAGTTCTTTGTGGCCGTGCAACATGGGCTGGATCAGTTGAAGCTTACATCAAAGATGGTGAAGAAGCAGCTCGCGACTGGCTTCGCACAACTGGATTTGAAAACATTGACGAACTCAACAAAGTTCTTCAAACAACAGCAACTTCATGGACCGAACGTGTCTAAATTTCCCCCCTTTTATGTCCTAAAACCTAGCTAAAAAACTTTTAAAAAAAGTTGTATGTAAAGGTTTACAAAATAAAAATCTTGTGCTATACTTAAGTCACAAGTTAATACAAAGTGAGTGTTACTAAGTAATATTAGGCATGATCACAGATGACTCAGAGGTATATTTTCTGAACTCATTTGTGGTCATTTTTTATGCTCACAAAACTTAAATAATAGGGCAAGGAGGTTGCCATGTATCGGATATTAAATCCAATGAATAACAATGTTTCTCTCGTGCGGAATAGCAAAGGAGAGGAGTTGATCGTAATTGGTAAGGGTATTTCATTCGGTAAGAAGAAGGGAGATTTGATTTCTGAGGATCAGGTTGAAAAAGTTTTTCGGATGAAAACAGAAGAGTCGCGAGAAAACTTTATGGCTCTTCTAAAGGATGTACCGCTTGATTTTATTACGGTCACTTATGAGATTATTGATAATCTTTCTAAAAAATATCAATATCCTGTCCAAGAGTATCTATACGTCACTCTGACAGACCATATCTATTGTTCTTATCAGGCTATTAGCCAAGGACGCTATAAGGATAGTAACTTGCCTGACATTTCTGCCAAATATCCTATTGCTTTTCAAATTGCACAAGAAGCTTTTGAAATTTATCGTCAAAAACTGACAGAAAATTTTCCTGAAGACGAAATCATTCGTATCGCTTATCACTTCATTAACGCCGAAGGTGAGAATGCAGTCGAAGTTGTTGAGTCAATTGACAAGAGAAAAGAAATATTAAAGAAGGTCGAAAGCGTTTTGAAGAGTTATAAAATCCAGCGAACACCTGAAAATAATAATTTCTACGACCGCTTTATGATTCATCTAAATTATTTTTTGGATTATCTGGATCGTAGTCGCGATGATAATCAATCCTTGCTTGATATGGAAGAACATATAAAGAATACCTATCCAGAAGCATTCGAGATTGGTAGTAAAATTTATGAGGTCATTGCTCAGGAAACTGGTCTTGACCTCTACAAGAGTGAACGAGTTTATCTTGTTCTACACATTCAACGTTTATTGTCATAACATCTACTAAAAAATATATAAGGAGAATTCTATCATGAATAGAGAAGAAGTAACATTGTTAGGTTTTGAAATCGTAGCCTATGCTGGCGATGCTCGTTCAAAATTATTGGAAGCTTTGAAGGCTGCTGAAGCTGGTGATTTTGCTAAAGCGGATAGCTTAGTTGAGGAAGCTAGTAGCTGTATCGCTGAAGCACACCACGCGCAAACGAGTCTTTTAACCAAGGAAGCTGCTGGTGACGATTTGGCTTATAGCGTGACCATGATGCATGGCCAAGATCACTTGATGACAACTATTTTGCTAAAAGATTTGATGCATCATTTAATCGAACTTTATAAAAGAGGAGCTAAATAATGAATAAGTTAATTGCCTATATCGAGAAAGGGAAGCCTTTCTTTGAAAAACTATCTCGAAATATCTATCTTCGTGCTATTCGGGATGGATTTATCGCAGGAATGCCAGTCATTCTCTTCTCAAGTATTTTTATCTTGATTGCTTTTGTTCCAAACTCTTGGGGCTTTAAATGGTCTGATGAAGTAGTAGCACTTTTGATGAAACCTTACAGCTACTCTATGGGGATTCTAGCAGTCTTGGTAGCTGGTACCACTGCTAAATCTTTAACAGACTCCGTCAATCGTAGTATGGAGAAAACCAACCAAATCAACTATATGTCAACGCTATTGGCGGCTATTGTTGGTTTACTGATGTTAGCAGCTGACCCAATCGAGGGTGGCTTTGCAACTGGTTTCCTTGGAACAAAAGGGTTGCTTTCAGCCTTCCTGGCAGCTTTTGTAACTGTAGCTATCTATAAGGTTTGTGTGAAGAACAACGTTACTATTCGCATGCCTGACGAAGTTCCACCCAATATCTCACAAGTCTTTAAAGATGTTATTCCGTTTACGCTTTCAGTTGTTTCTCTCTATGCTCTTGACTTGCTCGCTCGTCAATTTGTTGGTGCAAGCGTTGCAGAATCAATCGGTAAATTCTTTGCTCCATTATTCTCTGCAGCTGATGGCTATCTTGGTATTACCATTATCTTTGGTGCATTTGCCTTCTTCTGGTTTGTCGGTATTCACGGCCCATCTATCGTTGAACCTGCCATTGCAGCGATTACTTATGCAAATGCCGAAGTCAACTTGAACCTTCTTCAACAAGGTATGCACGCTGATAAGATCCTTACATCTGGTACACAAATGTTTATCGTCACTATGGGTGGTACAGGAGCAACTCTTGTAGTTCCATTCATGTTTATGTGGTTGTGTAAGTCTAAGCGTAATCGTGCAATCGGACGTGCTTCAGTAGTTCCTACATTCTTCGGTGTAAATGAACCAATCTTGTTTGGTGCACCACTTGTTTTGAATCCAATCTTCTTTATTCCATTTATCTTCGCACCTATTGCAAACGTATGGATCTTTAAGTTCTTTATCGAAACTCTCGGCATGAACTCATTTACTGCCAACCTTCCATGGACTACACCTGGGCCTCTAGGTATTGTTCTTGGTACAAACTTCCAGTTCTTGTCATTTGCTCTTGCAGCATTGTTAATCGTAGTAGATATTGTTATCTACTATCCATTCCTCAAGGTTTATGACGAACAAATTCTTGAAGAAGAACGTTCTGGTAAAGCCAACGATGAATTAAAAGAAAAAGTAGCCGCAAACTTCAATACTGCTAAAGCTGATGCTATCCTTGAAAAAGCTGGAGTAGAATCAGCACAAAATACAATTACTGAAGAAACAAACGTGCTCGTTCTTTGTGCGGGTGGAGGAACAAGTGGACTTCTTGCAAATGCTTTGAATAAAGCTGCTGCAGAATACAATGTTCCTGTGAAGGCCGCTGCTGGTGGTTACGGTGCTCACCGTGAGATGCTACCTGAGTTTGATTTGGTTATCTTGGCACCACAGGTCGCTTCAAACTTCGAAGATATGAAGGCTGAAACAGATAAACTAGGTATCAAACTGGCTAAGACTGAGGGAGCTCAATACATTAAATTGACACGCGATGGACAAGGTGCTCTAGCCTTTGTTCAAGCTCAATTCGATTGATGATAGGGACTGTAAAACAGTCTCCTATCATCACGGAAATCGCTATGGCGAATTTCCTAATCGCCTTGTTAATTCGTCGGTAAAAAAATATCGTTTTTACCTCCTCATGTCACAATTCAGTGACTTGCTACAAGAAGTGAGATGGAGATGGATAGCTCACTAACTCCTCTCCTCTCACTTTTCATTTTATCCAATCAAGAAATAGGTGAAAAAATGACAAAAACACTTCCTAAAGATTTTATATTTGGTGGCGCAACAGCGGCTTATCAAGCAGAAGGAGCTACGCATACAGATGGTAAAGGTCCTGTTGCCTGGGACAAATACCTAGCAGATAACTATTGGTACACAGCTGAACCAGCGAGTGATTTCTACCATAAATATCCAGTGGACTTAAAGTTTGCTGAGGAATATGGGGTAAACGGTATCCGTATTTCAATTGCTTGGTCACGTATTTTTCCAACAGGTTATGGTGAAGTAAATCCAAAAGGGGTAGAATTCTATCATAAGTTATTTGCAGAATGTCATAAACGTCATGTAGAACCGTTCGTAACTCTTCACCATTTTGATACACCTGAAGCTCTTCACTCAAACGGAGACTTCTTGAATCGTGAAAATATCGAACACTTTGTAGATTATGCTGCCTTCTGTTTTGAAGAATTCCCAGAAGTAAACTACTGGACAACCTTTAATGAAATTGGTCCAATCGGTGACGGTCAATACTTGGTCGGTAAATTCCCACCAGGTATTCAATATGACCTTGCGAAAGTCTTCCAATCCCACCACAATATGATGGTTTCTCATGCTCGTGCTGTGAAATTGTACAAAGACAAAGGCTATAAAGGTGAAATCGGGGTTGTTCACGCCCTTCCAACTAAGTATCCATTGGATCCTAAAAATCCTGCAGATGTTATTGCGGCAGAGTTGGAGGACATTATCCATAACAAATTTATCTTAGATGCAACTTATCTGGGGCACTACTCTGAAAAGACCCTGGCAGGGGTAGAGGCTATCTTGGCTGCCAATGGTGGAAAGCTTGACTTGCGTGACGAAGACTTTTTAGCGCTTGAAGCAGCTAAAGATTTGAATGACTTCCTCGGAATTAACTACTATATGAGCGATTGGATGGAAGCTTTTGATGGTGAGACAGAAATCATCCATAATGGTAAAGGGGAGAAAGGAAGCTCTAAATACCAGATCAAGGGTGTTGGTCGTCGTGTAGCTCCTGACTATGTACCTCGTACTGACTGGGACTGGATTATCTATCCTCAAGGATTATACGACCAAATCATGCGCGTGAAAAAGGATTATCCAAACTACAAGAAAATCTACATCACAGAAAATGGTCTTGGTTACAAGGATGAATTCGTTGATAACACAGTTTACGATGACGGTCGAATCGACTATGTGAAGAAGCACATGGAAGTTATTTCAGATGCTATTGCAGACGGAGCAGTAGTTAAAGGCTATTTCATTTGGTCACTTATGGATGTCTTCTCATGGTCAAATGGTTATGAAAAACGCTATGGTCTCTTCTATGTGGACTTCGATACACAAGAACGCTATCCAAAGAAATCAGCTCACTGGTACAAAAAACTAGCTGAGACCCAAGTGATTGAATAGTACAACTAGTTATTAGGTATAGAATTTAAGCGAGGAAAGTTTATGCTCAAAGATTTTATCAAATCAATCTATGAAAAAGTTTATATTATTAACTTTGAACATTGCTCTCATGTACCATCCTTGACCAAGGAGCAACTTGCAAGTCTTGGAAAATGGTATGTCTCGACGGGTAAGGAGTGGATTTGTCATTCAGACTATGAATTTGAAGAATTTCAAAAGCTATTTTTAAATTTTGTCAACGCAGAAGATAAGGATAACATTTCCTTTGTTTCGGATTTTATGCCATTTCAACACTAAAATATTATAAAGAGGAATCTATCTCATACTAGGGGATATTCTCTTTTTATCTAGATTTTTACCTGAAAGTCAAAAAAATTCTTGACAGATTTATGTGATAGGAGTAAACTATTAACTAGTTAAATAACTGGTTAAGTACATAAAGAGGTAACTCACTCGCTCAAATCTTGTTTGATAAATAGAAAATAGAAGGAGGAGTTTTAAAAGTGAGTTATTTTTCTAAATAGATATTTAACCGGTTAAGGAAGCCCTTTAGGAAAAAGTGTAGTTCTTCTTTAACGAATAAATGAAAATAGAAAGTGTGTTTAGATGAAAATCAATAAAAAATATGTTCTTGGTTCGGTAGCTCTTTTAGCCTTAAGCCTTTCCAGTTATGAACTGGGGCGTTTCCAAGCGGTACAGACTAGCAAAGAGTCTAATCGTGTGGCTTATATAGAAGGGAATCAGGCTAGTACTAAGACTGAAAATCTGACACCAGATGAAGTTAGTCAGCGAGAGGGGATTAATGCTGAACAGATTGTCATCAAGATTACGGATCAAGGCTACGTAACTTCACATGGGGACCATTATCATTACTATAATGGCAAGGTTCCTTATGATGCTATCATCAGTGAAGAATTGCTAATGAAAGATCCGAATTATCAGTTGAAGGATTCAGATATTGTCAATGAAATTAAGGGTGGCTATGTGATTAAGGTTGATGGTCGTTATTATGTATACCTCAAAGATGCATCCCATGCAGAAAATATTCGTAGTAAGGATGAGATCAATCGACAGAAGCAAGAACACGGACATGGTAGTGGAACAAAAGTTAGCAATGAAGTTACCTTAGCAAGGACTCAGGGACGTTATACAACGGATGACGGCTATGTTTTTAATGCAAGTGATATTATTGAGGATACTGGCGATGCTTACATCGTTCCACATGGCAATCACTTCCATTATATTCCTAAAAGTGACTTATCAGCTAGCGAACTTGCTGCGGCCCAAGCCTTCCTATCTGGTAAAGGTGGCCAAACAAGCTCAGTTGGGTATCGACCGTCAACAAATTCTTCTAGCAGCTCATCAGAGTCATCGAATAGTAGTTCATATGGACAAACAAATCATAGTAATGTTGAGGCAAATACTAGAATATGGATCCCAAGTGTTAGCCCACAAGTGGATAATAGTTATCAAGCAAGTCCAAGTGAAGACGTATCTAGTCTTTTGAAACAACTTTATGCCTTGCCACTCAGCCAACGACATGTGGAATCAGATGGGCTTGTCTTTGATCCAGCGCAAATTACAAGAAAAACTGCGAATGGTGTTGCAGTGCCGCACGGAGATCATTACCACTTTATCCCTTATTCTCAAATGTCTGATTTAGAGCAGAGGATTGCGAGAATGATTTCTGAAAATTATCAAGGAAATCATACAACTGCAGGTGGTAAAGAATTAAAACCAATTCCGACTCCAAGTCTTCCAAATCCAATCCCTGTTCCAGATCCTACCCCAATACCAAGTCCACAACCTGTACCAAATCCTCAACCAGGTCCAAGCAATCCAATTGATGGAAAAATTGGTAAAACAGGCGATTCGAAAGGTGGTTGATGGTTATGTCTTCGAAGAGAATGGAATTTCGCGTTATATTTTTTTGCCAAGGAACTTTCAGCAGAAACTGTTGCAGCCATTGATAATAAACTTACCAAACAAGAAAGTTTGTCTCATGAGTTAGGAGCTAAGAAAACCAATCTTGCATCTGGTGATCAAAAATTTTACAACAAAGTTTATGATTTACTAGCAACAGTTCATCAAGATTTGATTTCCAATAAAGGGCGCCAAGCTGATTTTGACGCTTTGGATAGACTATTGGAACGTCTCAACGATGAGTCAAGTGATAAAGTCAAGTTAGTTGATGATATCCTTGCTTTTCTAGCGCCGATTCGTCATCCAGAACGTTTAGGAAAACCAAATGCACAAATAACTTACACAGATAATGAGATTCAAGTAGCCAAGTTGGCAGGCAAGTATACAACAGAAGATGGCTATATCTTTGATCCCCGTGATATCACCAGTGATGAGGGGGATGCCTATGTAACTCCGCATATGAGCCACAGTCATTGGATTAAGAAAGAAAGTTTGTCTGAAGCTGAAAGAGCAGCAGGTCAAGCTTATGCTAAAGAGAAAGGTTTGACGCCTCCTTCAACAAATCATCAAAGTTCAGGAAATACTGAGGCTAAGGGAGCAGAAGCGATTTACAATAGAGTAAAAGCAGCTAAGAAGGTACCACTTGACCGTATGCCTTACAATCTCCAACATACTGTGGAAGTTAAAAATGGAAGTTTGATTATACCTCATTATGACCATTACCATAACATCAAATTTGAGTGGTTTGACGAAGGACTTTATGAGGCACCTAAGGGGTATACTTTAGAAGAGCTATTTGAAACTGTGAAGTATTATGTCGAACATCCAAACGAACGTCCGCATTCAGATAGTGGTTGGGGTAATGCGAGCGACCATGTTCAAAGAAACCACAATAGTCAAGCTGCTAACAATCAAACAGAGAAACCAACTGAGGAGAAACCTCAGACAGAAAAAATTGAGGAGGAAAAACCTCGCGAAGAAAAACCGAAAAATGAGAAAGCAGAATCTCCAAAAACAAAAGAACCAGAGGAATCAGAAGAAGAATCACCATCGGAACCAGAGGAACCTCAGGTTGAAACTGAAAAGGTTGAAGAAAAACTGAGAGAGGCGGAAGAGTTACTTAAAAAGATTCAGGATCCAATTCTTAAGTCCAATGCCAACGAAACTCTCACAGGATTAAAAAATAACCTGTTATTTGGTTCTCAGGACAACAATACTATTATGGTAGAAGCTGAAAAGTTATTAGTCTTATTAAAGGAGAGTAAGTAACTATACAACTATTATAGAAGATAAAAAGGGAGCAGAATATGGATTCTGTTCTCTTTTTTATGAAAATTGTGTAAAAAAATTCTTGACATATTTTCTAAATAAAGATAAACTATTTACTAGTTAATTAAATGGTTAAATACTAGTTAAGGAGTTGTTATGAAAAAAAGAAGTATCCTATGGCTCATGATTGCCTTATTTGCTCTTACCATAGGAGCATGTGGACAAAGACCAGTCAAGACAAGAGTGATGAAACTAAAGGTATGAAAATTGTGACCAGTTTTTATCCTATCTATGCCATGGTCAAGGAAGTATCTGGTGACTTGAATGATGTTCGAATGATTCAGTCAAGTAGCGGAATTCACTCCTTTGAACCTTCGGCAAATGATATCGCAGCAATATATGATGCCGATGTTTTTGTCTATCACTCTCATACACTAGAGTCATGGGCGGGAAGTTTGGATCCAAGCCTGCAAAAATCCAAGGTAAAGGTCTTAGAAGCATCAGAAGGTATGACCTTGGAGCGCGTGCCTGGATTAGAAGATATGGAAGCTGGAGATGGGATTGATGAGAAAACCTTGTACGATCCTCATACTTGGTTAGATCCTGAAAAAGCTGGCGAAGAAGCGCAAATTATCGCTGACAAACTTTCAGAGGTTGATAGTGAGCATAAAGAAACTTACCAGAAAAATGCGCAAGCCTTTATCAAAAAAGCTCAAGAATTAACTAAGAAATACCAACCCATCTTTGAAAAAGCTAATCAAAAGACTTTTGTAACCCAACACACAGCCTTTTCATATTTGGCAAAACGATTTGGACTAAATCAGCTTGGGATTGCAGGGATTTCTCCTGACCAAGAACCAAGCCCAAGACAACTAACAGAAATACAGGAATTTGTAAAGACTTATAAGGTCAAAACCATCTTTACAGAGAGCAATGCATCATCTAAGGTAGCGGACACACTTGTCAAATCAACAGGTGTGGGTCTTAAAACCCTCAATCCTTTAGAGGCAGATCCACAAAATGACAAGTCCTACTTGGAAAATTTAGAAGAAAATATGGCTATCTTAGCTGAAGAATTGAAATGAGGAGATTATGAAGATTAATAAAAAATATCTAGAGGATCTGCAGTGGTCCTTGCCTTAAGTGTTTGTGCTTATGCTTTAAATCAACATCAAGCACCTGAGAAAAAAGATGACAACCGTGTATCCTACGTTGATGCTAAAGAGTCTGAAGCTAAAAAGAATGAAACTCTGACACCAGACCAAGTTAGCAAGAAGGAAGGCATAGAAGCTGAACAGATTGTTACCAAAATCACTGATCAAGGTTATGTGACTTCACACGGCGACCATTTCCATTACTATAATGGTAAGGTGCCTTATGATGCTATCTTTAGTGAAGAACTGGTCATGAAAGATCCAAACTATCAGCTGAAGGATGAAGATATTGTCAATGAGATTAAAGGTGGCTATATCATCAAAGTTGATGGCAAATACTATGTCTATCTAAAAGATGCTAGCCATGCAGATAATGTTCGTACCAAAGACCAAATTGAGCGTCAGAAACGGGAAGGCACATCAGATAGAGGAAATGAAACTAAGGAAGTCCTTGCTGCACGAGCTCAAGGCCGATATACAACGGATGATGGTTATGTCTTTAATGTTGCAGATATCATTGAAGATACAGGTGATGCCTATATCGTTCCTCACGGTGGACATTATCACTACGTTCCAAAGAGTTCACTTTCCTCAAGCGAGTTGGCTGCTGCACAAGCCTATCTGGCTGGCAGGAGAAGTCAACCGAGTGTGACGGACTATAAACCGAATCCAAGTGTTGAACCAAGTCCTCAAGCAGATAACTCAGCTACAAACAAACCAGTAGCTCAAGCGGACGACCTTCAAAGTCTTCTTGCTCAGTTATATGCTTTACCAGTTAGTCAACGCTATCGAGAATCTGATGGTTTGGTATTTGATCCAGCTAAAATTACCAGTCGTACACCATCAGGGGTGGCAATTCCACACGGTAATCACTACCATTTCATTCCCTATAGTAGTATGTCTGCTTTGGAACAAAAGATTGCTCGTTTGATGCCACTTTCAGGTCTTGTAACACCATCAAATCCTGTAGAAACTCCAAGCAAACCTAGTGGAGATCATGAGCACAACCATGACCATGAAGATGGAGAGAATCATGATCATGACAATCCCCACGATCACGGATTCGATACTAATCGTGTTATAAGTGAAGATGAGCAAGGTTTTATCGTTTCGCATGGGGACCACAATCATTATTTTTACAAAAAAGATTTGACGGCTCAACAGATTAAAGAAGCTCAGGAACACTTGAAAGGTAAAACCGAAGTTAAGCCTAATCCATCGGATGAACACCATGATGAAGACGGGCATGATCACCACCATGGTGAAGACCACGATCACGGATTCGATGCTGACCGAGTGATAAGTGAAGATGAGGAAGGATTTGTCGTTTCTCATGGAGATCACAATCACTATTTCTTTAAAAAGGATTTATCAACAGAGCAGATTAAGGCTGCTCAGGAGCACTTGACGGAACATCATCAGGTAGAACCTGTTAAACCACTTGCAAAAGATGTAGAAGCTTTCTCTCGAGATGCCAGCGATGAAGAAAAGATAGCTTATATCTCTAAAACCTATGGTGTTCCGCTTGAAGCGATCCGAATTTCAAATGGATTCTTTGTATTTGGAAATCCAGACCAGGCTTATGATCCAACTCACATTCACCCTTATGCAGTTCGAAAGGAACACGTTCGTATTCCGCTTCAAACTGGAGATGCAGAGCTTGATTTCCTAAATGAACTCTATACAACTGCTCTACGTGATGGTGTTTCTCCTTATACCTTGCAGGTTGAAAATGGTAGCTTTGTTATCCCTCATGGTGACCATAACCACTACATCAAGGTTCAAACTAAAGGTTATGAAGTCGCTTTGAAAAACAAAATTCCTGCATTACAGTCAACTTACCAACCTGGTGCTTTTGATGAAAAAGCAGTCCAGTATAAGATTGATCAACTCTTGGCAGAGAGTCGTGAAGTCTATAAAGATAAACCAATTCTTCAAAGACAAATTGAGCTTGCCTTGGGGCAATTTTCTGAGAATATGAAGAAGCTATCAACCAACTCTACTGCAGGTTATTTGGCAGCTTTGGATTTGTTTGATAAGCAGTATATTCACATTGACTCAAGTGTCAAACCAACAGAAATCAGTCCTTTAGACAAGAAATATCAAGCTTTAGTAGATAAGATTAATACCTTAGACACAGATGCTTATGGACTTCCTAAGAAGGATTTATTGACTCAGCTTCAAGAAAATAAACTAGCCCAAGATGAAGCAGGTTTAGATGCAGTTGAAGCTAAGTTACAAGCTTTGCAAGATTTTAATGACCGAACTGGTGTTACGACAGTCGAATACATTAAGTATTTCTATCAACATCTGTCAGATGGTCGTTTAAATGACACTCTTAGAAATAAAGTTGCTAACTTAACTTGGACTCTTTATCAGTCACAATCTTTCCTTAAGGCAACTGACTTGAACAAACTCTTCCCTGAAATCTATCAAACAAAATTAGAGGTAGAAGAAGCAGTGAAGAATGAATCAGTTGCTCATAAACCTTCTGAAACGATCCTAGACACTGAAAAAGTTGATGGTCATAGTGCTAAAACTGCAGTTTATGAGTTCTTGAAAGGTTTGTTTGATGATATAAAACCTGAGGAACAAAGTAACCATGTCTTAAAAGGTCAGGTGGCAGGACTTTTAACAAAAGCTGAAGAATTAGTAGCTCAAGTCAAAGAAGAAGGTGTTAAAGCTTCACTTGTTGACGAAGTGAAGAATCTGAAAGCTGCCTTTGACAAAGAGGATGCTGACCTAGATGAATTGAACATGCAAGTCCAAGATCTTCTGAAACGTATTTCACTAACCATTCAGAATGAACGTGAGAATGTCAAACAAGACCCAGAGGTTTTAGTTCTCTACCAAAAACTTTATAATGGTGTTATTGCCCTTCATACTTATTTAGAAATGAATAATGGTTCTGATGCTGACTTTGAAAAAGTGGACGCTTTATTTGATAAGCTTAGTGCAGCAAGCAAAGACAAGCAAGCTCTTTTAGCTCTTGCTCAAGAAATCGTTTTGTTAAACCAAGAATTTCAATCCAAAGTCAAGCCAGCTGAAGCTAGCACAGAAACAGCCAATACAGAAACAAACGATAAACAAGCTGAGTCAACCTTAACTCCTGCAACTAGCTCTCCAGAAACAAGAGAAAAAGTAGCAGAATAATACAAAGTTCAGACAGTTACTGCGTCAAAGTAGGCTGCTGATAAAAAAGAGGTCGGGAATTTTTTCCCGATCTCTTTAGTCTTTATAAGCTACAATTCCAATAATGGTGTCGACTGCACGTTCCATTGTTTGTAGACTAACGTATTCAAAACGACCGTGCATATTTTCGCCACCAGCAAAGATATTTGGCGTAGGAATTCCCATAAAGGAAATTTTAGAACCGTCTGTTCCTCCACGGATAGGCTCGATAATTGGTGTGATACCAAGGTCTTCCATAACTGCTTTGGCAATGGTTACTGGTGTCATATCCTTTTCAATGACTTCCTTCATGTTGTAGTACTGGTCTGTCAATGTTAAAGTAACACGATCACTACCAAGTTCTTGGTTCATCTTATCAGAGATAGCTTGCATAGCAGCTTTACGTGCTTCGAAGTTTTCTTTTTCGAAGTCACGAATAATGTAGCTGGCACGCGCTTCCTCAACAGTTCCTGTTACATCCATGAGATGGTAGAATCCTTGGTACCCCTCAGTCAACTCAGGTCGGTCACCAGCTGGGAGTTGATTGTGGAAGTCAATGGCTAATTGGGAGAGCATTAACCATTTGCCCTTTGGCCGTTCCTGGGTGAACATTACGACCTTGGAAATGAAGTTCTGCACCTGCAGCAGAGAAGGTTTCGTATTGAAGTTCACCAAGAGGTCCCCCGTCAACTGTATATGCAAAGTCAACATTGAAATCTTCTGCATCAAATTTATTGGCACCAACACCGATTTCTTCATCAGGTCCGAAGCCAACACGGATTTCACAGTGTTTAATCTCAGGATGAGCAGTCAAGTATTCGATAGCTGTCATGATTTCCGCGATACCTGATTTGTCGTCAGCCCCGAGAAGGGTAGTTCCATCAGTTGTAACCAAGCTTTGCCCTAGATATTTCTCTAAGCTCTTGAAATCTGCTGGATCAAGCTTGAAACCAGAATTACCAAGCTCGATAACTCCACCGTCGTAGTTTTCAATAACTTGTGGATTGACACCTTCAGCATTAAAATCAGCTGTATCCATGTGGGAGATAAAACCGATCTTACGAGTCAAACTTGGGTCGTTGGCTGGTAAGGTTCCGATAGCAAAACCGTTTGGTAGGTAGTAAACATTTTGCAAACCAACACGTTTCATCTCAGGGATGAGGACATTGGTTGCGAAGTCTACTTGACTTTGGGTACTTGGTGTAGTGGTTGAATGTTCGTCAGAACGAGTATTGACTTTGACATAAGTCAAAAAACGCTCCAACAATGTTGGATATTTCATCGTAACTCCTTTTTTCCTTCTTTTAAAACCATTGTATCATAGAAAGAAGAGAAAAACAAAAGTCAGAAGGGAGGTAACATTCTTATGTTAGCGTTTACTTATAGCTGTTTTAGTGATACAATAAAAAAGATAAAAATATCACAAGGATGCAGAGATGAAAAAAGCGATTTTAATGATGACATTTGGTTCCCCAGAAGAGATTACCTTTGAAGGAGTAGCCGACTTTTTTACCAACATTCGTCGTGGAGTTCGACCTCAAGACCACGAGATTCAAACACTTTACGATAATTATATCCGAATTGGAGGAACCCCACTTCAAAAAATTACCCGTGAAGAAGTTGCCTTAGTAGAAGCTAGATTGGGAAATGAACATAGTGTCTATTTTGCCAATAAATTTTCAACCCCCTTTATTCCAGATGTGATTCGGCAAATGGAAGCAGATGGAATTGAAAAGTGTATTTGCTTGATTTTGGAGCCACACTATTCCTTTTACTCTGTCATGGGGTACGAAAAGTTTCTGGAAAGTAAACAAATTCAGTTTTTAGTTATTAAGGACTGGTATCAAGAAGAAGCCCTATTAAACTATTGGACAGATGAAATTGCTAAGATTTTAAAAGAAAAGGTGAAACAGGATACTTTCAAAGTAATCTTTTCTGCCCACAGTGTGCCCATTTTTGCCTTGGATTTTGGTGATCCCTATATCGACCAGATTTTCGAAAATAGCAAGTTAATTGCTGAGAAATTAGGCTTGAAACCAGAGCAATATACCAACACTTGGCAGAGCGAAAGTGATATTGGTATTCCTTGGATTAAACCAGATGTATTGGAGTATCTTAGAGAACAGGAAGAGCATCCAGAACATTATATTTTTGTGCCTATTAGTTTTATCAGTGAGCATATTGAAGTCTTGTTTGACAACGATGTGGAATGTCAAGACTTGTGTCAGGAATTGGAGGTGAACTACCATCGTCCACCAATGCCAAATACAGATTCTCGTTTGATTGATGCCTTGGTCAATATTGTCCGAGCTAACGAATATAAAGAATTTAGAGAATTCCTCCCAGAAGAAGAAACCTTTGATGAATTAGTCCCTTCGGATGAAACTAAGAATATTTTAGATGAATCACAAGACTTACAAATGCCAGAATTTGTTAAAAAATTGATTGAGAAAAAAGGTCGTGAAAATGTCAAGATGCCTTATTTAATCAAAAAAATGCTTGAAAAAGCTGGCAAATTACCTAAAGACTAAGTGAAAATAGAAAAGAACTGGTAAGTTTTGTTTCAAATATTTGCTAAGGCAGGATATTGCTTAGAAGGTGAAAGAAAAGGCGGTGGGACAGAAATCGATAGACAAAGTCTTGATTTCGTAGTTCCCAGCCCCGCGAGGATGATTAGGAGCTTTTTGGAGTCTAAAAGACGAACAAAAAGTTCAATCAGCTACCGCGTCAAATTATGATTGATAATAAAAAGTGAGGTCGGGATCTTTTTGTCCCAACCTCTTTTTAGGTGACTAGCATTTTTTTGACCTAGTTTTTTTCTTATTTACCCAGACAAAATTGGCTGAACAACTGTGTAATGAGTTCATCTGAGCAGCATCAC
>BNJS01001999.1_pt1 | contig 131304 bp, 125 predicted proteins | sample 8540461 | NCBI WGS metagenome assembly BNJS01 (sample SAMD00202454, study PRJDB9452) | human saliva metagenome | isolation source: human saliva | place: Japan
CCCACCAAGGTTGCTGACTTTTCTGAGATTACAGGACTCAAGTAAAAACGAGCTCCTGCCCCCTGGGCCGAATAGCCCGACAGAACAGGGACACCAACGCCCCGTGCGCATCCGACCGTGATGCGTGCGGGGCCGTTTTGCGCCTTCAAACCGCGTTGAGAAGACCCATGAAAAGCGGGGGAAGGGAAGCACCGCAACATCTCAGGGAGCTTTCAGGTCACGGTGCTAGCATGAAGGCGTACTCCGGGCACACTGGAGTACAGGTCAACCACACCATGCACTGCGCCGTCGCAGAGCGGCGCATACAGAAAAGAGAAATTCAGTGAAGAAGTCAATTGCTGTACTGTCCCTGACCATTGCCGGTGCCCTCGGCCTCGCAGCCTGCGGCGGCAACTCCGGCGCCAACTCCAACTCCTCCGCATCGGCAAGCGCGTCCGCTTCTGCAACCGCTTCCGCAACTGCCTCGGCACCCGCAAGCACCTCCGCAGCAGCAACCAGCAAGAGCACCGCCTCCGCAGCAGCTGAAACCACCAAGGCAGAAACTAAGACCACCCAGGGCACCATCAGCACTCCCACCGACCTGCCCAGCGAAGCAACCGAAGCACTCAAGAAGGGTCAGGAATCCGCCAATCAGGCAGCCTCCGCAGGCTACACCGCCAGCAAGAAAGCCCTGGAACAGCTCAAGGAGCAGTCCGGCGTGAAGAAGGTGCAGACCAGCGATGGCACCGTCTACTACACCGATGAACTCGCTGCATTCGAATCCAAGGACGGCGCTATCATCAGCATCCAGAATAACGGTGTGTGGACCAGCATGGACTCCAACGGTACAACCATCGTCGTGAAAGAGGACGGCTCCTGGATCAAGACCAACCCCAAGGACAACCTCTACACCGTTGTCAATGCAGATGGCACCGCATCCGTGCTGAACACCAAGACCTTTGAGCAGGCGACTGACGTCTCCACCATCGAAACTCCGAAGGCCCCCGGCCGCATCGACGGCTTCAGTGGCACCGCTAAGACCCCGGTCAAGCCCACCAAGATTGGTGACCTCTCCGAGGTCGCAGGCGCCAAGTAAAAACTAGCTCCTGCCCACTGGGCAGAACAGCCCACCACACTAGGGATACCAACGCCCCGCGCGCATCTATACGTGATGCGTGCGGGGCGTCTTTAATTATTTCTCACTCGGGGATGGAGAGGTTTAAATCTTCGGAATGGGTTGCAGGCGGCGCAATTGCGTCACATGCTTGGGTTCGAGTTCCTCAACGCAACTGACCTGTAGCAGGCGCATTGTGCGGCGCACCTCTTCCGAGAGGATCTCAATCGTGCGATCCACACCGCGGCGGCCACCCGCCATGAGTCCGTATAGGTAGGCGCGGCCAATCAGCGTGAACTTGGCGCCCAAGGCCAGCGAGGCCACCACATCCGCGCCGTTCATAATGCCGGTATCCACCATAACTTCGGTGTCCTTGCCGACCTCGCGAACCACTTCCGGGAGCAGGTGGAAGGGAACCGGAGCGCGGTCCAACTGGCGGCCGCCGTGGTTCGACAGTAGGATGCCGTCCACGCCTAAATCAGCCAGCTTCTTGGAATCCTCCACGTTTTGCACGCCCTTAATGACAATCTTGCCGGGCCACAACTCACGGATTTCCTTAAGATCCTCGTAATTGATGGACGGATCCATGGCAGCGTCCAGCAATTCGCCCACCGTGCCGCCTGTCGAGGAGAGTGAAGCGAACTCCAATTTGGGCGTGGTGAGGAAGTCATACCACCACCACGGGCGCGGAATCGCGTTCGCCACTGTCTTCAGCGAAAGCTGGGGCGGAATGGAAAAGCCGTTGCGCTTATCGCGCAGGCGCGCCCCCGCAATGGGCGTATCCACGGTGAAGAAGAGCGTATCGTAGCCGGCCTTTGCGGCACGCTCGACCAGGCCGTAGGAAATCTCACGCTGACGCATCACGTACAGCTGGAACCACAGGCGGCCATTTGGGTTGACTCGGCGCACATCCTCAATGCTGGTTGTACCCAGGGTTGAGAGGGTGAAGGGGATGCCCGCTGCCCCCGCCGCGCCGGATCCGGCAATCTCGCCCTCGGTCTGCATGAGGCGTGTGAAGCCCGTGGGGGCGATACCGAAGGGTAGAGCGGAGGTACCGCCCAGTACCTGCGTGGTGGTGTCTACGGTGGAAACATCCGTCAGGATGCCCGGGTGGAACTCGACATCCTCGAAGGCCTGGCGGGCGCGGGCCATTGACAGTTCACCTTCCGCGGCGCCGTCCGTGTAGTCGAAAGCGGCGGCGGGTGTGCGGCGCTTTGCGATGCGGCGCAAATCGTAGATGGTCAGTGCGCTCTGTAGGCGGTTACCTGCAAAATCGAGGCTGGGCTTCTTGAATTGCATAAACTCAAGTAGTTCGCTGGGCTTGGGGAGCTGACGTTGCACCATGGGAGGCCTTTCTCTTGGGGGCGCCGCCTGTAGGGCGGGCCTTGAGTGGGGGCAGGGGTCATCGGCGAGTCCCGCAGAATGGTGTGCGAAAAACCGCACCCTCCCAGTCTAAAAATTAAGGATTGAGTTAATCAATAGTTAGGTAAGGCTTAACTTATTAAGTTAAATATTTTGGGGGTGCCCCGGCGTATCGGTACCGGAGGGCATGGCGAATGAATGAGATGCAATGATTTCCAAACCCGTGCATACCACTTTCGCACTCCTCAAGTCACGCAAATATGACGTAATATGACGAGCCGTTACCTCCCGCGTTCACAATGCTCAACTCCCAGCGAACCACCCCCACCACGCTGGCATAATGGGGACAGCAAACCAACGCGCCCACACACGGCGCACCCAACAGGAGAGAAAACCATGAGCGAGAACACCACCCGCAGCGTACGCGTGCGCGCCAGCGAACTCGAAGGCCGAGCCTGGCTCAACACCGGCGACAAAAACCTCACCCTGCAGGACCTCCGCGGCAAAATCGTTATTCTCGACTTCTGGACCCTCTGCTGCATCAACTGCCTGCACGTCCTCGACGAACTACGCCCTCTCGAAGAAGAATTCTCTGACGTACTCGTCACCGTCGGCGTACACAGCCCCAAATTCGAACACGAAGCAGACCCGGTAGCGCTCGCCGCAGCCGTCGACCGCTACCACATCACCCACCCCGTACTTGACGACCCCGAACTGACCACCTGGCAGGCCTACACCGCCCGCGCATGGCCCACCCTCGTCGTCGTCGACCCCGAAGGCTACATCGTCGCCCACCTCTCCGGCGAAGGCCACGTACAGGGCCTCACCTCCCTCGTACGCGAACTCGTCGCAGAACACGAAGCGAAAGGCACCCTGCACCGCGGCGACGGTCCCTACGTGCCTCGCCCCAAGGCGGCAGGCACCTACGCCTTCCCCGGCAAAGCCATCGAACTGCCCGCCGAGTTCGGCCCCGCAAACCTCTTCGGCAACCGCGAGCGCACCTACCTCGTCGCAGACAGCGCACGCCACCGCATCCTGCAGGTAGCAGCCGACCTCAACACCGTCATCAACACCTACGGCGGCGGCAACGACCCCATCAACCACCCCGTCAAGGGCCACGTCGACGGCACCGGCACCGAAGCACGCTTCAACGAGCCCGCCGGCCTCGCCCTCGTACCCGAAAACCTGCGCGAACAGCTCGGCTACGACGTGCTCGTCGCCGACACCGTCAACCACCGCCTGCGCTCCCTCAACCTGCGCACCGGCGAAGTACGCACCCTCGCAGGCAACGGCGTGCAGCGCGTCATCGATGGCGACAACGCCATCACCGGCGACCCCAACCACATCCCCGCCGGCGTACCCGCCACCGAAATCGCGCTCTCCTCACCCTGGGACGCCGTCTACTCCCGCGAAGCCGGCCAGTTCATCATCGCCATGGCAGGCACCCACCAGCTCTTCGGCTACGAACCCATCAACGGCACCGTCAGCATCTTCGCCGGCTCCGGTGTCGAAGGCCTCGCCGATGGCCCCGCCGCCGACGCATGGTTCGCCCAGCCCTCCGGCATTATCGAAGCACGCGACGGCAGCCTCTGGGTCGCATGCTCCGAAACCAGTGGCCTGCGCCACGTCACCTTCACCGAAGACGGCGTACAGGTCACCTCTGCCGTCGGCAAGGGCCTGTTCGACTTCGGCTTCGTCGACGGCGACTCCGACACCGCCCGCATGCAGCACCCCCTCGGCCTGACCGAACTGCCCGACGGATCCATCGCCGTAGCTGACACCTACAACGGCGCCATCCGCCGCTGGGACCCCGCAACCGGCACCCTCGGCACCCTCGAACGCGGCCTCGACGAACCCTCCGACCTGCTCGTCGAAGAAGCACCCGGCGAAGAACCGCGCCTCATCATCGTCGAAACCAACGCCCACCAGCTCGTACGCGCCTCCATTCCCGCCAAGGCACAGCACGTCGACGAAGGCGCCATCACCACCGCACGCCCCTCCACCAAGCTCACCGGCGGCACCCTCGAATTCACCTCACGATTCACCGTGCCCACCGGTCAGAAGCTCGACACCCGCTGGGGCGACCCCACCCAGCTGAAGATCTCATCCACCCCCGAGAACTTCATCCTGGAAGGCGCCGGCACCTCCACCGGACTGACCCGCACCCTCGTGCTCAACCCCGAAATCACCGAGGCAGTCCTGCACATCACCGCCCGCGCCGCCGCCTGCGACGGCACCCCCGACGGTGATATCCCCGAGCACGCAGCGTGCCACCTCTACCAGCAGGACTGGGGTATTCCCGTTGTCGTGACCGGTGACGAGGCAGACGAAAGCGAACTCGTCCTGGACCTGCGCGGTATCAACTAGTCACCTAAATACATAAAACAGGAACCGGTACATATCCTTGCTCCTACAGGGGCACCCGCCCTCGCTTCGCTCGGGCACCCTGATGTCGCTACGGATAGTACCGGTTCCTTGTTGTCTTCAGAATGTTTGTGGTTTCAGAGCGGCTGGTATGTGAAAGGGCCGGGTCATCCTCGCTCCTACAGGGGGTACCCGTCCTCGCTTCGCTCGGGCACCCTGATGTCGCGTTCAGAGCATACTGGCTCTCGCAACTCAGCGGCTTTAGAAGGAGACTCGGACCGCCTTCGCATCCGCCTCCACCGACGCCTTCAACGTAAACGGAATCTCCTTCTGCACCTGCGAACGCGCACCCGTATACAAATCCAACTGAGTAAACGACACCTTCGCCGTCCCCGACATCGGCTTCAACGACCACACACCCGCCGAACTCACACTCACCTGCGGATCCGCAACCTTCACCACAGACCACTTCACCTCAGAATCCACACGACCCGTAAACGCATACTCAAAAGGGCACCCACCCGGATAAAGAGTGCTCTGCTGCGTACACTTCTTCAAATGATCCTGCACCTGCTCCTTCACCGATGACAACGCATTATCACTCGGCTTCAACTCCATACGCACCGCATGATTCGCATCCTGCGCAGTCACCACCTCATTCACCTTCTGCGCCGTATAAACCGTCGAATCATACGACACCGCATACACACCCGGATAAAACACCGGGAACGACGCCGCACCATCATCCACCGCAACCTTACGGTTATTAATCGTCGCAGCCTCCACACCCTGAATATTCACCTTCACCGACGGCAAAGACGCCTCATCAATAGCCCACTTATCAAAAAAGCCCCAATGCGTACCCGAACGATGCAACCGAAAATCCGTATGCTGCTGCGAACCCTCCAACGTATAGGACGCACGCACCGTCGCATGCTCACCATCGGCGCTAGTCTCCACCACCTCATACGACACCTCACCCAACGAAGACACCGAACGCCTCAAAGCATCCCCATCCAACAAAGACGCGTCACCCTCAGGAATCTGCGCACCCAACAAACCACGCGCATACGAACCATTACCCGTACGCAACGCATGAAAATACTCCCGCACCTGACCCGTCGGACCATACACCAACTTATTCGTCATAACCAGCGCCGCAGCAGCCACAGAAACCGCCACCACAACACCAACCATCCACATCGCCAGGACCCGCTCCACGGGAGAAAAATTACGCATAGAACCAGAGTAACGCAGGTAGTCCGCTAGGTTTCACGCACCGCACACACTAAAGTTGTGTATATGGCAGAACGCGCTCACGAAGTCCCCGCCAAATACGGCGAAGTCAACGAACTATTCCACCCCCGCATGCGCTCCTACGGCAGGCGCATCGAAGCGGCACTCCCCGGCACCATCGTGCTCCTCGCCGCGCTCGCCTTCATCCTCTACAAGCGACCCGCCCTGCCGTACACCATCCTCGTACTGCTCATCGGCACCATCGCAGGCGTAAACCTCTACTCAGTCCTCAAACCCACCATCATCGTCATCACCAAAACCCACGTGCTCCGCGCCCGCACCTTCGGCTGGTTCGCCGTACCCCTCGAGAACATCGACCACACCATCTACGCCGAAAAGCTCTACCCCAAAAAAGCCTACGGCCAGAAACTCAAAACCGTCGCCGGCCGCCTACGCTACCGCAGCTTCCCCGCTATGTGGGCCGTCGACAAAGATGGCAAACAGCTCATGCGTATCGACGGTCGCGTCTGGGACGGCAAAACCATGCGAGAAGTCTCCTCCAAACTCTCCGCCCAAACCACCATCTACAAGCAGATCAACGTGGTCAACATGGACAAAGAACACAAGGGACTCATCACCTTCAACGAGCTGCACCCCGGCTGGCGCTCCAGCCTCATGACCGCGCTCGCCGTCATCATCGTGGCAATCCTCTTCGCCGCATCCTTCATGCCCGAAGAACTCGCCCGCACCATCTACCTCATCCACTAGAACACCCGTTCTTCAACGGTGCTTCTTTTCGGATGCGCATCTTCAGGACGCGCAAAGGCCCGGCACCCACCCCACACGGGGTAGGCGCCGGGCCATTTGTATGCCTAGCTCAAGACACACTGCACCCCAGCTTTCGATGCGAGCCTAGCTCGCCGGGCGCGACAGTACCGCCACCAAAAACTCCGAAGAACCCTCCACAAACGGGTGCATCTGCCACGACGAATACGTGTTATCCACGTTCAAACCAGCCTCGCGGGCATCCGCCAAAAACTGCTCAAACGCATAATCACGGCCCGGACCCGAACCGTAACCCACCACCGCACGGCCGCCCGGCGTCAACACGCGACGGAAATTCTCAACCACCGGCTTACGAGTCGAACGAGCCAAGAAACCCATCACATTACCCGCACACACCAGCAGCTCAAAACCATTCTCCGCCGTAGCCTCACCCTCAATGCCCAGTACCTCCGGCAGATCCCACCAAATCGGCAGTAATCCACGTAGCATCCGGGCAGACGCGGCGCGCTTCCTCAATCAGCTCAGGATCAATATCCACACCCGTCACACGGTGACCCAACGCGTGCAGCTGCTTACCCACACGACCAGGACCCGAACCCGCATCAAGAATCTTCGCACCGCGAGAAGCCATAGCGTTCACCAGACGAGACTCACCCGCCATATCATTACCCTCAGCCTCCATCGCCTTAAAACGGTCAATGTACCACTGAGAATGATTCGGGTTGCTCTCCTTACGGACCAGCCACAAGGACTTCTCACGCTCGCCCGGAGCATTGAAACTCATCATTGCCATAAACTCCTTAGACAGGGTTGAGGATGCGCCAACCGCCACCAGGCAAGGTGACCGCGGCATATAAGCGGTGTGTGCACTACGTACTAGCATAGCCCCACCCGGCACCTGCCGGTAAGGGCAGTAAGAGCCGGACGGGGCTATCGGAAGCGCTACAGAGGCGCTACAGGGGCTGGACGATAGGAGCGTGTTTAGAGGTGGTCGCCCTCAACATTCGACGGACCCGCTGCAAACGCCTTACGCATCTGCTCCTGACGCTCCTCCTCAGCCAGACGAGCAACCTCAGCGAACTGCTCCTCAATATCGGCAAGCAGTGCCTCAACCTGCTCCTTACCAGCCACCGGGCCGCCAGCAATCAGACCATCAGCACCCAAAACCACAGCCAACGGCACACCATTACCGAAATTCGCGCGCGCACCAGCCTCACGGTCAATCAACGGAGTCAAACCCTCCGGCAACGTACCCGCCTTACGCGAGGTCTGCAATGACTCCAGGCTCGAATACACCGGATGTAACGCCACCTGCGGCAGACGCTCCTGCCACGAAGACATCGTCTTCAAAAACTTCACACAACCAGCGCAGGTCGCCGACACAAACACCAGCACACGCGCCTGATTCTTAGCCAACGCACGCAAATTCGTGTGGCGACCATTCTCCAGATACAGCGCCGCATGCGGAATCGGCATGCGAACATATTGCTCTTCACCGTTCTCGTCATACACCGGCTCCGGCAAAATCACCTCAGCCTGCGGCTCCGGCTGCGCAAGAGCATCACCGCGGCGAACAGCCTCCAACGTCACAGCAATCAGCGCCGCACCAAAAACCCAAGTCCAGCCGCTATTACCCAGACCCAGCAGAGTCGACACAACACCCGTGCCACCCTTCAACGCACTCGCATGCGCACCAGCCGCCGCCAACAGCAACGCAACATTACGGACCAGCGTATAACGGCTCACCGGCGCATTCGACTCAGAACCAAAACAATTACAACCCGCAGTACGACCCGTCGCCAGAGCGCGCGCAATCACCACTGTATAGAACAGCATCAGAATCAACGCCAAACCCGAAGCAATCACCGCAGGCAAACGCACCGGCGACAGCAGCAGGACGGCGGCTAGTGCGATTTCGAACCACGGCAAAATCAGCGACACCGCACGGGTCGGCGCAATCTTCTCCAAACCAAGATTCTGAATACCGGTCACGGTACTCTGCGGGTCCTTCGCCTTAGCAATACCGCTAATCAACAAAGTCAACGCAACAAGTGCCGTACACAAAACAAGCGGCACAGTAGAGACGGTGAGCATAAAACTCCTAGAGTGAGTGTGTGAAAACAGGAGGCGGCAGCGGCAGTTTTTAGGCAGGACAAACCGCGCGACGAGCCGCCGTGTTATACACGATTTTACGCCCTGCACATGGGGAATTGTCTCTACGAGTTAAGCTCTACGAGTTAAGTGGAAAGCGGTATACGCCCTCGTTCCTACAGGGGCACCCGTCCTCGCTTCGCTTCGGACACCCTGATGTCACTACGGGCGATACCGCTTTCCTTAGGGCTTGGTGCGCTACGCTCTTCCTCCGCTCCTGCAGGGGACCCGCCCTCGCTTCGCTTCGGACACCCTGATGTCGCTTCCGGAAGGGATAGCTACGTCTTGCATGCGCTTAGATAGCCGTGAGGCGCACCCCGTACTCGCCTGCAAGCTCCTCGTACGCCTGCACAAAGCGCTGCGCTCGCGCACCCGAGGCGCAGAAAACACCCACACGCTGATCACGCACCGACTCAAACAGGCTCAGCAGCTCCGCGGGCACGTCGGTTGCCGGCAACAACGACCCCTCAGCGTCGCTCAGATGCGACAATGGCACATGCAACGAGCCCTCATGCTTCACCGACTCCTCACGCTCGGGCACCTCACGCACATCCAGCAGAACCTGCGGAACCTCATGCGCCGACAAATCCACCGGCACCACACGCGCCGGATCCGGCACCGCCCCAAACGACGTACACGTACCCGACAAGGCATCATACGTCAGCAGAGTACCCGCCGCCGTCGGCAAACCACTCACAAACTTGAGCACCTCCGTCGCCATCAGCGAACCAACCACAGCCGTCGTCGCACCCAACACCCCGGCAAGCGCACACGACTCCACCGTCTGCGGAATCGTCGGAAAAATATCACGCAAATGCGCGCCATCCGGCTCAAAAAAACTCACCGACCCGCCAAAACGCAAAACCGTGCCCCACACCAGCGGCAAACCCGCAACCTGCGCAGCATCCGCAATCAGATACTTCGACGCAAACGTATCCGTACAATCCACCACACAATCCGGTGCCGACGCGGCGAAAAGATCCAAAATCCAGGACGCATCCACATGCCGAATCGTTGTCTCAACCGTCAACGACGGGCACAAATCCAAGGCACGGCGTGCCGCAACCTCCGCCTTCGGCTCACCCACATCAGACACCCCAAAAAGCGGCTGACGCTGAATATTCGACAACTCCACCGAATCAGAATCCGCAATATGCAGATACCCCACACCAGCCGCCGCCAACGCCTGCACCACCGGACAACCCAAACCACCAGCACCAATCACCAACACGCGGGCAGCCGCCACCGCATCCTGATTAAAGCCCGGCAGGCGACGCTGGCGGTCCGTGCGCTCGCGATCCAGACGCGCATGCTCCGGATTCACCGGGGTAGGGGTGAGGTTTACATCCACGAGACAAAACCCTCCGACGGCGATGACGCCTTCGCGTGCTCACGCACCGGAATACGGCCAGCCTCACGCGCCAACGCGCCCGCCTGCACCGCAAACTTCATCGCCTGAGCCATCGCCACTGGATCCTCAGCACGATTCACCGCCGACGCCAACAACACCGCATCACAACCCAGCTCCATCGCCAGCGCCGCGTCGGAGGCGGTACCCACGCCAGCATCCAGAACCACCGGAACCTGCGCGCGAGAAGCAATCAGCTCAATATTGTGTGGGTTCAAAATGCCCAGACCGGTACCAATCGGCGCGCCCAACGGCATAACCGCGGCAACACCCGCATCCTCCAGGCGAGCGGCAGCCACCGGATCGTCAGAAGTATATGCGAGTACCGTGAAATCCTCAGCGACCAGCTGCTCGCAAGCGTTCAACAGCTCCACGGTGTCCGGTAGCAGGGTGTCTTCGTCGTGGATAATCTCGACCTTCACCCAGGAAGTGCCCAGCGCCTCGCGGGCGAGCATCGCGGTCATCACCGCATCAGCTGCGGTGCGGCACCCTGCGGTATTGGGCAGCGGCGCAATACTGAGCTTCTGCAGAAGCGGAAAAATGGGGGTTCCTGCGGCGTGACGGCGCATGGCAACGGTCGTCATTTCGGTGCCGGAGGCGATGAGCGCCTGCTCGAGCAGGTCCATGCTGGTTGCGCCTCCGGAGCCCATGATGAGGCGGGATGTGAAGGCGCGGTCGCCGATGGTGAGCGGTGTGAGGCTCATGGTGTTCTCCTCTGTGGAACGTCTAAATAACGGGGTCTGCTGGTTGGTGCGGCTGGTTGGTGCGGGGCGCTACGGCGCGCCCGGTTTAGGGAACAAAAACCGAGAATATCTGTTCTTTTTGCCGGTGGGTATTCTCCGGTTCAGGCTGGAAGATTAGCCGCCCTGAACGGCGGTGAGGGCATCCACCCTATCGCCCTCGTTCAGCGGCACATCCAGCCACGTGGAACGCGGTACGATACTGCGGTTGAGCGCCACAGCCACGCCATTTTCGGTACCGAACTGGTCCAGGACAAGGTCAAATACGGTGCGGGCGTTCGTGGTTAGCGGCTCGCCGTTGTAGGTGATGATCATGCGAAATCCTTTCGTGAGGGTGCCGGGTGCATCCGGCGGGGACTGTGTTTAGTGGGTGAATCGTGCCGGGTCGCATGCCTGCATGATGGGCGGAATCTCAGCCCCGCAGGCGACCTCCGCACCAACCTTGCCGGCGAGCGCGGCAAGCAGAATACCGTGACGGAAATAGCCCGTGGACACGAGCTGGCGGGTGCCGTCGGCGCGAGTGCGGTACCCGAAGATGGGCAGGTCGTCCGGGGTTCCGGGGCGGGCGCCGACGTTCGCCTCCAGAAGCTCGCACTCTTCAACGGCGGGCACGAGCCGGATCGCGTCACGTAGCAGCTGGTGTACGCCGTCAATGGCGGGCAGCGTGCGGTGGTCTTCGCGGCTGGTTGCGCCGATGCACAGCTCCCCGTCGGGGCGGGGAATGAGGTAGACGGGGCGGGAGTTCACGTAGCCGCGCACCACGTGCTTGAGGATGGGCCGCGGGGCGCGCAGACGCAGAATGTCCCCGTAGACGGGGCGTAGCGGGTAGTCCCCATGCAGTGTTGCCCCTAGTCCGGTGCAGATAATGTCGCCCGCATCCGGGTCGGTGACCCGTTCGGTGCTGAAGGTGACGCCGCGACGCACCAGAGCATCTTTAAGAGCACGAACCATGAGCCGCGGGTGTAGCTGATGGTCACTGGGGATGCTCACGGCGCCAGCGATACGCGGTGCCAGGAGCGGTTCGAGGGTGCGCGCCTGCGTGGGAGTGACGGGGTCTGCGGGGCGGTTCATGTCCCGGTAGTAGGCGCGGGTGCGTTGCAGGTGCTCGGCGTCGGCACGGTCGGCTGCGATGATGAGCGTGCCGGTGGTGTCGTAGCCGGTGGGCAGGTCGGTGGCGCGGCTGAGCCTGCCCATGAGGGAGGGGTAGGCGTCGGCGCTGGCGGTCATGAGCGGGAAGAGCGCGTCCTGCTGGAATTGCACTTCTGCGATGGGCGCGAGCATACCGCCGGCGTAGTGGCTGGCGGCGGGGTAGATCGCGGTGCCGTCGTCGGTGGTGCCGTAGTCGCTGGTTTCGGCGTCGATGAGGTGCACGCTTTCGCCGCGTTCGGTGAGCTCAAACGCGGTGGTGAGGCCAATGATTCCGCCGCCAATGATGGTGATGGTCATGGTTATGCCTTCAGTGCGGGGTTGTCGACGAAGGCGCGGACCATGGCGATTCCGGCAACTCCGGTGGTGCGGATGGCGGGGCAGTCTTCGGGGGTGATGTCGCCGATAGCTACGGTGGGCACGGCGGACAGCTCGGCAAGTTCGCGGAGCCCATCAATGCCGAGGGGCGGGCGGTTGGACTGCTTGGTGGGGCTGGGGCGGAACGGCCCGGTGCCGATGTAGTCGATCAGGTGCGCGATTTTGTTGGATTCTTCGACGAGCTGCCGGGTGCCGGTGGTCAGGCCGATAATTGCGTCGGCGCCGAGGAGGGCGCGGGCGTCGGCTACGGGCAGGTCGTCTTGACCGATGTGCACACCGTCAACGCGCACGCCGCGGGCACGCAGCGCGAGGGCGACGTCTACACGGTCGTCGATGAGGAGGGTCTGGTGCGGCTGGATGATGCCGGCGATAGCTTCGGTGAGCTGGTAGAGCTCACGCGCGCTGATGGGTTTGGACCTGACTTGGATGCAGGTGGCGTGTTTGGCTGCCCGGACGGTTTCGAGGGGGGTTGTCGCCTGTGACGAGGTAGAGGTTCAGGTCGAGGGGGCGTGCGGGGGTGGTGTAGGGGTGCGTTTCGCGGGTCATGCGGGTCTACGATTCCTCGTCGAGTAGATGTTTTTGAGAAATTCTCTCATTGAATTTCTGTGGTTAGGTTAGCACAACTGTGTGGTGAGTTGAACATCCTTCAAGCGTTTTGAGGTGTGTGCGCTTGGCACGCTACACACTTCCTTCGCTCCTACAGGGGCACCCGCCCTCGCTTCAGCTCGGGCACCCTGATGTCGCTTCAGGAAGGTATAGCTGTGCTGCGCGCTCGCATGGGGCTACAACAAGCCCTGTCTCGATTAGCTCTCGGAAGGCGCACTGACGTCCCTACGGAACCACCACCATACCCGGCTACCAACCTTCGTCTCCCGGCGAGCTGTCTGCGGTACCTCACCCCAGTATTCCCCCTCCCCGTTCCCGCACACTCTTCCCAAACCGAGGCCCCGCGGTTCGTTCCCCAACGCACGGTCGCACCCACTACTCCACCTGCCCGGAGAAGGGGAGGGAGTTAGCAGGGGAGAGGCCGGTATGTTCCGTCGCGACATCAGGGTGTCCGAAGCGAAGCGAGGACGGGTTCCCTGTAGGAGCAAGGAACATACCGCCTCGACCCACTCAACCTAACTCAAAATAAAAAGCCTCCTACCGTGAAGTAAGAGGCTTTGAAGAGCGGCTGACGGGAATCGAACCCGCGTATCAGGCTTGGGAAGCGTGCGCTCTACCATTGAGCTACAGCCGCATCTTTTTCAGTGTATCGCGCCTGCTTGCTGGGGGTGAAATATGTTGCGGCTGTTTGTGTGCGGGGTGGCGGGGTTGAAATGTGATGTAGGCCTGTGTGCTGGGGCTGGTGGATGCCTGCACGTGGGTGGTGTTTGCCAGGTATCCTTTAAGCGTGCTTATTTCAGATCGCGATATTCGTCAAGAGATTGCTGATGGGCGCATCGTTCTTGATCCGTTCGATGAGTCGATGATTCAGCCTGCAAGTGTGGACGTGAGGATTGATCGTTTCTTCCGTCTGTTCGATAACCATAAGTACCCGCATATTGATCCTGCTCAGCCGCAGGAGGATTTGACGCGCCTGGTTGAGGTGGCTCCTGATGAGCCGTTTATTCTGCATCCGGGTGAGTTTGTGTTGGGTTCTACGTATGAGAAGGTGACTCTGCCTGATGATGTGGCTGCCCGTTTGGAGGGTAAGTCGTCGTTGGGTCGTCTGGGTCTTCTGACTCACTCTACGGCTGGTTTTATTGATCCTGGTTTCGGGGCATGTGACGCTTGAGTTGTCGAATATGGCGACTTTGCCGATTATGTTGTGGCCGGGTTCTAAGGTTGGTCAGTTGTGTTTCTTCCGTTTGAGTAGCCCGACTGAGCATCCGTATGGTTCTGGCGCGTATGGTAACCGTTACCAGGGTCAGCGTGGCCCGACTGCTTCGCGTAGTTATTTGAATTTTCATCAGACGATGATTCCTGCGGATGGTTCTGTGGAGTCTTAGTCTTTCCCGCTTTGGGGTGCGGGCGTGCAGGCTGTGTGTTTGTGCGCCCGCGTTGGGCGGTTTTCGCCTGTTGTGCTCGTGCGTTCACTCGCGTGCGGGTTTTTATCTCTCACTCTCTAAGGATTTTTGATGAATCTGAAGCCTGTTGTTCTGCGTGTTGCTGGCGCGGAAGTTTCTTTGTATCTGATTGATATGTCGGACTCTTTTGTGGAGCGTTTTAAGAAGGCGTGGGAGCCTCTTGCTCCGGAGTTTTTTGATACTCCTGATGAGGCGTATGCTTCGTTGTCTCGTTTTGATCAGGTGATGCTGGTTCATGCGCCGACTGATGAGTCGGTGATGGATTTGGCGAATCCGTTGATGGGTTCGTTTGATAAGGTTTCGACGCTGCGTGTGGCTGATGATGATTCGGGTATGCAGGATCTGACGAGCCGTATTACGTTGGCGATGATTGAGCAGCTGGTTGGTCGCGGTGTGATGCTGCATGCGGCTGTTATTGGTGACCCTGAGTCGAAGCGCGCTGTTGCGCTGGTGGGTGTTTCTGGTAGCGGTAAGACGACTGCGTCGCGTTTCTTGGGTTCGAAGTTTGCGTACCTGACTGATGAGACTGCGATTATTTCGGATGAGGGTGTTGTGTCGCCGTATCCGAAGCCGTTGTCTGTGATTGTTGACCCGAATGCGCCGAAGGATCAGCAGAACCCGGTGGATCTGGGTCTGAATGTGGTTGATCGTGATGACCTCAGCTATGAGCTGTCGCGTATTGTGTTCATTTCTCGTGATGAGTCGGCTTCGGAGCCGTATTTTGAGCGTGTTCCGCTGCATGAGGCTCTGGTGTTCTTGAGTGAGCAGAGCTCGGGTCTGGCGCGTCACCCTGAGGGTGTTGTGTCGCTGGCTAAGCTGGTGGAGCGTTGCGGTGGCGTGTGGCGCCTGGTGTACTCGGAGGTTGAGGATACTCTGCCGCTGGTTCAGGATCTGCTGAATGGTGGCGAGCTGCCGAACGCTGATGAGGTTGAGAACCTGGAGAAGTACACGGTTGAGGATCACCTGCCGGGTGTGTTCTTGAACGGTACGATTGCGGTGTCTCGTATGCCGGGTACTTCGGGTGTGCGTGTGGGTGAGGACGGCCCGTTCTTGCTGCTGTGCGACACTGAGCTGAATGAGCTGTCTGATTTTGCGGCTGAGTGCTGGCTGCAGGCTGAGGGCGACATTTCGTATGATGACCTGTTTGCGCGTTTGGCTGAGATCTTTGAGGGTCTGCCTGCGGAGGCGTATGACGAGAACTTGAGCGCTCTGGCGGCTGGTTCGATGCTGTGGGTCCGTGTGATTGATGATCCGCTGATTGATGACGCGACCTGGGCTCAGATGACCAGCGATGAGGTTCTGGATGAGGAGGAGCAGCAGATCGCGCTGGATTCCTCTGAGGATGCTGTCGCTGACGATGAGGACGACGTGGTGGAGGACTAGCCACCGCGGCTTACTGAGCTCCGCTTGGTAGGCGCTGCTCGATAGGCACTGCTTAAGCACAAGGGAGGGGCGGGTAGAAGATAATCTTCTACCCGCCCCTCCCTGTGTGTTTGCAAGGTTGCGTTTGCGGGCTTGTATTTGCGGGGTTTGCAAGGACGCTTAGCCCCACGACGCCTTACTGGGCTGCCTTGTTGCGGCGCTTCTGTTCACGCTTTGCTCGCGGCGCGCCGCACGCATACGCAACGGACCGGGCGCCTTCACCGGCAGCAGCAGGAGCAGACCCGCCACCACAACGATCAGAATACCGAGCACACCCCAAATCTGCGCGCCCATGATGCTCACGCACAGACCGAACAGCATCGGTGCCAGGAAGCTGGTGGCACGACCCGTGGTCGAGTACAGGCCGAACAGCTCACCCTCAGTACCGGGATCCGCTAGACGCGCCAGGAAGGTGCGGGACGCCGACTGTGCCGGGCCCACGAACAGGCACAACAGCAGGGCGCATACCCAGAACACGCCCGGTTCGGGGAAGAACATCAGCGGGGTAGCCGCCAAGATAATGCCGACCAGCGAGATAACAATAATCGCCTTCGGGCCCAGGTAGTCATCCAGGTAGCCGCCCAGGATCGCGCCAGCCGCCGCGACAGCGCTACCGGCAATACCGAACAGGATCACCTCGGAAGTGCTGAAACCGAACGTGCCCGCCGCAAGAATACCGCCGAACGTAAATACCGGACAGACCATCACGGAACACCGCCGAAGCAATCAGGAACCACAGGGTCTGCGGGGACGTCATCTTCAGCCGCTTAATGGTGCGCCACAGCGCCTTGTAGGAGGCGAGCAGACCGCCCTGACGAGCCGGGGAGAGACGCTCCATACCGAGCTCCAGGAAACGCAGTTCGCGGGTGGGCAGCACCTCCGGCAGGAAGCGCTCGCGGGTACGCATACGCACCAGCAGCGGCACGCAGAAGATCAAACACCAGGCGGCGGCGAATAGCGCGACCGCACGGATATTCAGGGCGTTATCGGTGGTCAGGCCGAGCACCTCGGGGGTAAGCACAAAACCCCACAGCACCACAGCCAGTGCCAGGATGCCGCCAATGTAGCCGGCAGCCCATCCGGCGCCCGAAATCTTACCGATATTCTCCGGGTGGGAGATACGCGGCAGCACGGCGTTATAGTTCACGTACGCGAACTCGCTGAACACGCTCGCCGCAGAAATCAGGGTGACACCCAGCCACAGGTACTGCGGAGTGGGGCCCACGAAGAAGCACGCCGCCATCGAACCGACCAGCAACATGGTGTTCACACCGAGCCAGAAGATGCCCCTGCCGGACTTGTCGTTACGCTGACCGGTCACCGGCGCCAGAATCGCAATGAGGAAACCGGCAATGGTCAGACCCAAAGATAGCGCCGAAGAGGTCTCTTCGGGCGTACCGAAATAGCTGCTGGTCAGGTACACGGTGAAGATGAAGGTCGTCATAATCGAGTCGAAGCTCGACGAACCAACATCCCACATGACCCAGGACGCGACCGAACGGCGGCTGTTCGCGTGGTCAACGACCCTACGCTGAGCCTTCGCCTTACGGCGGGGAGAAGAAATAGTCATAGTTGTGCTTTCGGATGCCGAGGTGGCGCTTCAGCGTAGCGGCGGCATGAAACCGGCTGAAGTGGGGCGGGCGTGCTGAAGAAGGAACACCAGGCGGTACGTACCGAGTGGAGATACGTACCGCCTAGTTCATGAACTTTCGCGCGGAAGGCGCAAAGTCTTAGTTGAAGAAACGACGCTGCAGGCGAGCAATACCGAAGCTCACCACAGCACCCACGACGGAGGTCAGAACGGTCCAGAGGATGACCTGACGCAGGGTATCTTCAGACTCGTGGGAAATGGCGGGAGGCTGGTTACCGGTAGCCTTGGTCCAGGCTGCGCCCAGGCCCTTACCAACCAGGGCAGCAGCGCCCATGTTGATACCCGCAAGAGCAAGCTTAGCGACGGGGTTCATATGTATCTCCTTAGCTGTATACGATGCGGCGTCCTGCCCGTGAACCCCTTCGGGGTTGGGGTGAGAAAAGAGCGCCACTCCCTAGCGTATAGGGTTTAAGGCGTTCGTGCCGCCTTGGAGCCTCTCCGTCCCAAAATTGTACACCGTGCAATTCTGTAATGTGGGCAGAAGAAGAAAACAAAAAGCGGCAAATTGGCGCGAACAGCCAGACACGCCTACAATCGAACCTGGGCTTCCACCCGCACCAAAACGGTACGGACAAGGAACCCCACACGACAGGGGAGCGCCACCGAGGCGCTGAGAGTGCTAAGCAGACCCTCGAACCTGATCCGGTTAGTACCGGCGTAGGGAGTCGAATTTCTTCTCAATGCCCTCGTCCATTCAGAGGGCGAGGACATTCCCCTTCCAACGACGGAAGGACCACCAATGTCACAGAACGCAACCCCCGCCTCCAAGGCATCTAGCCAGGCATCTACCCAGGCAGAAGCGAAGAAGCCGAACCTGCGCTGGCGAGTCAACGAAATCGTCATCGCCGCAGTTATCGCAGTAGCCTGCGCCGTCATCTTCTGGATCTGGGACATCGCAGTTTCCCCCGCCACCAAAACCGCACTCGTAGCAGCACCCGAATTCCGCCCCCTCATCGGCGGCGCATGGCTGCTCGGCGGCACCCTCGGCGGCCTGCTCATCCGCAAGCCCGGTGCGGCACTCTTCTGCGAAATCGTCGCAGCATTCATCTCCGTACTCTTCACCGGCGGCGCATGGAGCGGCGAAATCCTGCTCGCAGGCCTCATCCAGGGCATCGGCGCAGAAGTTGCCTTCGCAATCTTCGGCTACCGCCGCTGGAACGCAACCGTCGCCATCTTCGCCGGTGCACTCTGCGGCCTGTTCATGGGCGGTAACGAAATCTTCATCTACTACCCCGACATGGAACCGGTCAAGGCAATCATCTACGTAGCGTGCTCCGTCATCTCCGGCGCAGTCATCGCAGGCTTCCTCGCATGGATTCTCGTGCAGAACCTCGCCAAGACCGGTGTGCTCTCCTCGCTGGCATCCGGCAAGACCCGCCGCTAACCACCAGCAACTAGCCACCAACTAGTCACTCACCACGAGTCACTCACAACGAGTCACCACTCGGCACACAACAGCAGCCGCACAAAGGCTAAGGAACCATCATGGAAGCAACACCGCGCGGGGCGCGCATCGAGCTCAACAACTTCAGCTGGCACCACCCCGGACGCCCAGAACCCGTCATCAGCGGACTCAACCTCACTATCAACCCCGGTGAAAAAGTCCTGCTACTGGGCACCTCCGGCGCCGGCAAATCGACGCTCCTGCACGCCATCGCCGGTGTGCTCCACGATGACGACGGCGAATCCGCCGGCGGCACCATCACCATCAACGGGCAAGCACCCGCCGAAGCACGCGGCACCGCAGGCATGATGCAGCAGGACCCCGAATCCTCCATCGTCATGGCAACCGTCGGCAACGACGTCGCGTTCGGCCCCGAAAACCTGCGCGTACCCCGCGAAGAAATCTGGGGCCGCGTCACCGAAGCCCTCACCGCAGTAGGGCTCAACCACCTAGCCCTCGACCACCCCAGCAGCGCACTGTCCGGCGGACAGAAACAGCGCCTCGGCCTGGCGGGCATCCTCTCGATGCACCCCGGCGCCATGATCCTTTGACGAACCCACCGCCAACCTCGACCCCTCCGGCGTGCAGGAAGTACGCGACAGCATTCTTGCCGCCGCGGAGGCGACCGGCGCGACCCTGCTCGTCGTAGAACACCGCGTGAGCATCTGGGCACCGCACATGGACCGCATTATCGTGCTCGGCGAAGGTGGCACCATCACCCACGACGGCGCACCCGACACCGTACTCACCGAAGCCCGCCAAGAACTCATCGACGCGGGCGTGTGGGTACCCAACTACGTGCCGCGTGCACCGCAGACCGGTAATATTGCGGGCGGCGACGCTGCGGGCGATAACAAGCACGGCGAAGCGCTACTCCGCGCCGAAAACCTCAGCATCACCCGCGCACAACCCACCCCCAAACAACGACGCGCACGCCGACGCACCATCAAACGCCTCGGCGACACCCCCGCACCCGCACCCACCGACCTGCCCGTCCTGCGCAGCGGCATCAACCTCACCCTGCACGCCGGCGAACACCTCAGCGTGCTCGGCCCCAACGGCGCCGGCAAATCAACCCTAGCCCTCACCCTCGCAGGGCTCCTCACCGCGCCCGACGGCACCCTCACCGCCACCGACGCGCTCCGCAATTACGACGGTAACCACGGCGGTAACCACGGCGGTAACCACGGCGGCGAGCGCGCCCACTGGGACGTGCCCACCTGGACCCCCGCCCAAATGCTCAGCCGCATCGGCTACGTCTTCCAAGAACCCGAATACCAATTCATCCGCGGAACCGTACGCGAAGAACTCGAACTCGGCCCCCGCCGACTCGCCGCACTCACCCGCGAACCCCTCGACGAAGACGACCTCACCGCCCGCACCGACGAACTCGCAACCCGCCTACGCCTCACCCACCTACTTGACGCGAACCCATTCACCCTCTCCGGCGGCGAAAAACGACGACTCTCCGTAGCCTCCGCACTCGCCACCGCACCCAAAATCCTCATCCTCGACGAACCCACCTTCGGCCAAGACGCACGAACCTGGGCAGAACTCGTCGACCTCATCCGCGAACTACTCGCAGGCGGCACCGCCGTCATCTCCATCACCCACGACGAAGACTACACCGCCGCACTCGGCGGCAACCACATCACCCTCGAAGCCATCGCAACCCCCGGAAAGGAGAACGCATGAACACCGACTTCTTCGGCACCATCGACCGAACCAGCTACTTCAGCAACCTCAACGCCGGCGTAAAACTCATCGTCTCCTTCGCCCTCATCATCGCCGCACTCATCGTGCGCGACCCCCCTCACCTCCGGAATCCTCTTCGCCCTCGAACTGCTCGGATTCATCCTCGTCGGATTCCGACCCGTCAACGTCCTCGCCCGCTTCTGGCCCATCCTCATCGCCGTCATCACCACCGGCTGGTCCGTCGCCATGCTCAGCGCCAAAAGCGGCCCCACCATCCTCGACCTCGGCTTCAACAGCATCACCACCGACTCCGCCGCCGTCGGCGCAGCCATGATGATCCGCTCCCTCGCCATGGTCCTACCCACCCTCGCATTCGTACTCACCACCGACCCGACCGACCTCGGCGACTCCCTCGCACAAACCTTCAAACTGCCCTCCCGGTTCGTGCTCGCCACCGTTGCCGCCCTGCGCCTCGTCGGCATCCTCTTCGCCGAATGGAACGCCCTCGGCCAGGCACGACGCGCCCGCGGACTCGGTGCAGGCCAATCCCTCGCCGGACGCGCCCAAACCTTCGGCGGGCAAAGCTTCGCCCTGCTCGTGCAGGCTATCCGCCGCGGCTCCCGCCTCGCCATCACCATGGAGGCGCGCGGCTTCGGCGCAGGCGAACGCACCTGGGCTCGTGTGCCGTCCTATTCGCCGCGTGATGTGCACGTGAGCATTGCTGCCGCCGTCATTATCGCTGTTGCGTACGGTGCATCTATTGCGGCGGGTACGATCCAGTTCCTCTGGAGCTAGTTTGCTCTTGCTGTAGTTTGTTCCGTTTCTGGTTCCGCTGGGGAGGCGGTATACGCCCTCGTTCCTACAGGGAGGCGGGGTGCCGCATATTTCCTCCGCGCCTAGCTCCACTTGGGACATGAGTAGGGAGGCGCTTGTACTCTTCCTTCGCTCCTACAGGGGCACCCGCCCTCGCTTCGCTTCGGGCACCCTGATGTCGCTTCAGGAAGGTACGGCGCCTCCTGCCTACGGTTCTGCTGCGAACGTACAATAAAACTATGTCTAGTACCGTAATTCTTCTGAACGAGCAGAACCCGCAGGGCATATTCGTTGACCCGTCCGTGCCCCTCATCAGCGTTGATGACCAGGGCTTCACCCGCGGCGACGGCGTCTTCGAGACCATGCTGTCCGTCAACCGCCGCGTGCGTAAGCTCGGCATGCACCTGTCCCGCCTCGAGTCGTCGGCGCGCATGCTGGATTTGCCTGACCCGGAGCCTGAGATTCTGCGTTCGGCGGTGGAACGCCTCATGCGTGAGGCAACCGCCGGTGCCGAGACTGCGCTGGGCGAAGAACACATCGTGAAGATTATTATTTCGCGCGGCCCCACCCAGGCGGTGACTTCCATGCAGCCGGGCCCGTACACGCTGATTATGGCGTCGCCGGTGCCCGCTTCTATCGTGAAGCGCCGCACCGAGGGTGTGAAGGCGATGCTGCTGCCGCGCGGCCACGAGCCGATGGATAACAGCGCCTACCCGTGGCTGCTGGGCGGCGCGAAGACCCTCTCCTACGCGGTGAACATGGCGGTCCTGCGGTATGTGCAGGAGCGCGGCGCGGATGACGCTATCTTCATCACCGATGAGCGTCGCGTGCTGGAGGGCGCCACCTCTTCGGTGCTGGTTGCGAAGATTGAGGACGGCAAGAAGGTGCTGTACACGCCTGAGCCAAGCCACGGTATCCTCCCCGGCACCACCCAGGGCGCGGTGTTTGAGGCGGCACGCCAGGCTGGTTGGGAGCTGGGCTTCGGCCCGCTCTACCCGCAGGATTTGTTTGAGTCGGACGGCGTGTGGCTGGCGTCGTCGGTGCGTCTGATTGCGCCGGTGACTCACCTGAACGGTACGGCGCTGGCGCATGACCCGGAGCTGACCGCTACGCTACTGAGTTACCTGGCGCAGCAGAGCTAAACGCATACAAAAAAGGGACGCCGCATATTTCCTCCGCACCTACGCAGGGGCACCCGTCACCCGGACGCTCCGCTCCTCCTTGCTTCGCTACGGAGAGCGCCCGGGCTGACACCCTGAGGGTGCTTCCGGAAAACGCGGCAGCCCCTGCGCCCATGCACGGGCACAGCAAAGCCCCGGACGCGCAACCCTTAGCGGGGTGCCCATCCGGGGCTTTAGCTATACAAAAATCAGCAAGAGGCTAGTGGCCTGCCGCCGGAGCCTCGTGGCTCTCACCGTCAGCCGAGTAGTCCGAATCCTTACGCGGCGTAGTCCACAGCACCAGCGCCGTCAGGACCGCAAAACCAAAAATGGAGAAGCCCATCGGCAGGTACTCATGCTCACCGGCAAACGACACCAGCGGCGCCGCCAACGCACCCAGCATCGCCTGAACCGTACCCATCACCGCCGACGCACTACCCGCCATGTGGCGCGCCTCGTTCAACGCCAACGCCGAAGCATTACCAAAAATCAGGCCGCACGAGCTGGTCAGCAGGAACAGCAGAACCAGCGTCGGCACCAGCGAAATACCGACAAGGAAGCTAACCAACAGTAGCGAAGACACCACGAGCAGGCTAATCACGCCGACATTCACAATACGGCGCTGCGCCACACGACCCACCAGCTTCGTTGCAATCGCGCTGAACAGCACAATGCCAATCGAGTTCACACCGAACACGATCGTGAACTCAGTCTCGGACATGCCCAGAATCTTCTGCAACACAAACGTCGAACCGGAAATGTACGAGAACAGCGCACCAAACGCGAAGCACATCGTCAGCATGAAACCCAGGTAGCGGCGAATCTTGAAGACCTTCGGCAGCTCCGAGTACACGCTCAGGGCGGTGCCCTGGTAGCGTTCCTCCACCGGCAGGGTCTCTTAATCACGAAGATCACGCCGAGCATCATAATCGCGGTAACCACGCCCAGCACATGGAAAATATCGCGCCAGCTACCCCACGACAGCACCCAGCCACCAAACAGCGGCGCAAGCACCGGCGCGAAGCCGTTAATCATCATCATGACGCCCATGAGCTTAGCGGTCGCCAGGCCCTCAGTCGTATCAGCCACGATAGAACGCGCCAGCACCGCACCAATCGAACCGGTGAAGCCCATCATGAAACGCGCAAAAATCAGCAGCTCAATATTTGGCGCGAAACCACACGCCACCGTCGCAATAAAGCAGATGACCGCACCGATCAGCAGCGGCTTGCGGCGGCCCGTCTTATCCGACAGGGGGCCCACGACCAGCTGGCCGAGCGCCATACCCACCATGAACGCACTCAACGTCAGGGAGGCGTTCGTGCTGGTGGTGTTCAGATTCTCAGCGACTGCGGGCAGCGCCGCCAGGTACATATCCGTAGCGAGCGGCGCGATAGCGGTCAACAGCGCCAGAACAACAATGAAAAGGGGCGATAGCCCGAAGGAGGGCTTAGTCGACTTCGAAGACATTAGTCTTAGTTTTTCTTTCTGCGTGATGCGCGTGCAACGGCGCCTGCGGCTCTACAAGACATGGATGCGGCGGTACCGGATCCGGGGGTGAGTTTGCGCAGGCTGGAAGCACAACTTGTTCACGGTAGCAGAATTGGGGGTGGCTTCGTAAGTTAAATGTTTGATATTTTTTGAGCTGGGAGAGACAGGATAGCAGAGGGTACGCAGAAGGGACGGTGTTATCCACGCTCCTACAGGGGGCACCCGTCCTCGCTTCGCTTCGGACACCCTGATGTCGCTTACGGATAACACCGCCCCTTGAGCGGTTTGTTTTAGCCTGCCGCTCAGCCCCCGGTGCTGAAGAAATATTTGAGAAATATTCTTGAGAAGCATTGCGAGGCCCAACGGCATAACTTACGTTGGTCATACCACGCGATACGACCGGAGGGACACCTCAGATGCGCAATCACTATTACAAATATTTGCTATGCATCCTGCTGCTCATAGCTTGTGTCTTGCTCGTAATCCTCGCTGTGCTTTCTAACAACAACCCGGGTAGCGAAAAAGACGGCACTGCCTCCACGCACGCGCCGAGCAATACCTCAACCTACTGGGATAAAGACCGCATGGAATCCGCTAGCCCGGCTCCCATGCCCGAGTAAAACAGCGCCTGAATAAAACTGCCTCTAAATAGCGTAGGGCCCAATGCTTCCAGATACACAAAGCATTGGGCCCTACTGTATTGTAGGCGGCTGCTACTGCGCCGCGCTGTCGTAGATGAAGTCCACGGTCGCGTAGTCCTCCGGGATCTCGGCGAGCAGCGCCTCCTCCTGCTTCGTCCAGCGTTCCCAGTGCGGGCGGAACGTGTCACCGTCACGAGCCATAGCGCGTTCGTGGCGCACCTCGTCCGGGGCGGTGGCGAGGATACGCACCTCGCAGGCGCCCGCAATCGCGCCGACACCCTCACAGATGATGACCTGCGTAGCCGCCGGGTCGACGGTGCGCACCTCACCGGGGGCGCCCGCCTCCCAATCCCACGGGGTGTAGGTTCCGGCAATACCCTCGGTCAGCTGCACGGATAGCGCGTCCCACGCCTCCACGCCGTCGAAGAGGCCGTCCCAGCCGGGGTAGAAGTCGTCCAGGTGCAGCACGTGCACGCTGTGCCCGGCGGCGGTGAGCTCCTGCTCAAGCTGCGTGGCGAGGCTGGTTTTGCCGGTGCCGCTACGGCCGTCAATGCCGATGATCAGCGGAATCTGCGCGAAGTCGGCGAGGAACTGGGCACGGAATTCGGTGAATTCGGCGGTGTCCATGTCGAAGTCGTTGCCGATGCCGTGCTCCAGGCGCAGCATGTCTTTGCAGAGCTCCAGGATTTCGGTGGTGCCGGTGACGCGGCGGTTCTGGTTCAGGGGAATACGCTGACTCACTGCGCGTCGCCTTCCTGCTTGAGGTGGTTGATGAGGCCGCGTGCGGCGGCGTCAATGAGGTCGGTGGTGTATACGAAGTCGCGTTCGCTACCGTACCAGGGGTCGTAGATGCCGAGCTGGTCCAGGTGGGTGGTGGTGACCTTCGGGTCGAAGCTGCGCATCATGCGGATCTTGGCCTTGTCCTCGTCGTTGCGGGCGAGGGCTTTGAGGCGCAGGTAGTGGGGTGCGTCCATGGCGAGGATGAGGTCGTTGCGGTCGAAGTCCTCGACGGTGAAGACGCTGGCGCGGTGTGCGGACGGGTCGATACCGCGGGTGGTGAGCTGCGCGGCGGCGCGCGGGTCGATGCGGTTGCCTTCTTCTTCGTTGCTGATGCCGCTGGAGGTGACGGTGACGGGCACGCCGGCTTCTTGGGCGTGCTGGCGGATGAGGTATTCGCCGACGGGGGAGCGGCAGATGTTGCCGGTGCAGACAGTCATGATTCGGTACATGGTTCTAGTGTATCGGTGGGGTAGTGGGTGGTTGAGCGCGGTGGGCGCTCGGGGTGGCTTGTAGGCGGCGCTGTGACGGGTGGATGCGCTCGTGGAGGGACACTTTACCGTGGACGCGCAAAGGCCCCGCCGACGAGGGGCTGGCGGGGTCTTTGCGCGTTTAGGGAAATAACATATTTATCTTCTAAATGGTTCCCGTTTCCTGTTCGGGAACAGAAATTACTGGTTTTAAGAAATTAGAAATTACTGATTCGGAAGGATTATCTGGATTAAAAATATCACAACCTTTAGGGATATTAAACTTCCTACCGTCTGGCGCAGTGATTTCCTCGGTGTTAATTGGCATGCTTTCTTTGTGAAGGTTGAAATTAATTTTAGAAGGATCTGGTTTATAGGAGAATTTTGTGATTTTCCCCGGTGCGCCTGTAAAATTTATGACTCCCTCAGATTTTGCTCCTTGAATCATAAATCCATTATTAAATGTCGCGCCAGCAAATGAAGCCATGTTGCGGTCTTCATCTTGAGGTATGCGGCGGCTTTCAACGGAAAGTTCCATATACCCTGTCCCTGCTAAATCTTCCAGTACGGGCTCAGAGTGGTAATGAATATTTTCTGAGTATAATGTAGTTTTAATAAAGTGGCTTTTGTTAATTCGAAATTCATCGTTGAATACTGCGTTTTCACAGTTTAGGGGAATTGTGAAAAGGGATGATGAAAAATTTGCGATTCCAGACACTTCAGCTTTCTCGAAGGAAACATCGTCGTTTGCATGTTTTGATATGAATTTTGCAGAATTAAAGATTGCAGATTCTTTGAATCTTGCATTTTTAAAATTTACACTTTTTGTAAATATAGATTCTGTGAAATTTATCTCTTTTTCGAAGAATCCATTGGAAAAATCAACTGGATAGAAGAATTCCGAATTTGAGAAATCGAATGAAAATTTTGACCACGGACCAGGTTTGTATTCCTCTGGTGTGGAAGAAGAATTTTTACTACTTAGACGGACATGCATCTCATATAATATTGCTTGACGAATTCTCCGTTCTTCCTGGCCGGTTACATGGCTTGTAGTAGTTTTGGTTTCAGATTCAAGCGGAGATTTTATGTAAGCACAGAGATTATTGACAATAATTTGCCCCTCTTTCTTTGGTTTATCGGAACTCTCATCGTTGTCTGCGATAGACTTGTTATCATCTAGCCATTCATCAACAAGGCCCACAAGCGTATAGATACCACCGAGGCGAACAGCCGCATTCTCGTTAGCTAGTTGCTCTACAGCCTTGGTGTAGCGGTTACGGCGTTCAGCGTGTACCTGGCGAATATGGTCACGTTCACTCTTGACGGCATCTTGTTCACGTTTTGCAGCCTCGTTCTTTGCATCCTGTTCGTTCTTCTGAATATCAGCCTCGACCTTGCGCCGGTCAATCCGGTTCTTCCAATCGGTCTGCAGAAGAGTCAGCATCGCGATGATACCGCCAGTTATATAGAGAATGTGTAGACGAAGATCCGCAATTGCTTTGCCTTCAGGGTACTTATCAGGGTCATTGGCTGGGATGGGCAGATTTAATAAACCCAGAAGGGGCGATCTCCATAGAGGAACTGAGAGCGCAAGAAGACCTCCCAGTAGCCCAAGTAGGACAAGTATTAGGGAAAAGTACTGAATGTAAATAGGTTGCTTCTGCAACGAGGTCTTATTATCTGACAAGATAATCTCCTATTTTCTCTGAGAGGAATGGTCCCTCTCAGCATAGTGCATAGGCTCCTGCCTCAGTGCTGTTGGTGGCCAAAACGAAGACCCCGCCGACGTGAGTCTAGCGGGGTCTTCTAGAGGAAAATTCTATGTAGATTTATCTTCTTTGCTGTCACTGGATTTATCTAGTAGTCTCGCTGATTCACTCACACAAGTATATTTTTCTTCCCTGGAGCTCCAAGATTTCGGGTCAAAAAGTCGCGACCCAACCGGTATTTCTTGAGCGTAGCTATTACCCGATTTATCGGTCAACTCTACTACCTTAAGTTGGATATTATTTGAGTGCGCTGAAAAATTAGATTCCTCTTTGCATGTAAGATAAGATGATTCGAAATTTGGTTCATGGGAAAAATTAGACGATTCGAATGTTGCTTTTATATAGAAATATGCTTCATTAAAATTTACTGTTTGCGTAAAAGTTGCCTCTGAGAAATCTGTGCAGTAATTTGTAGACATAATATTTTGGGGGATAGAGGCGTATTTTATAGTTTCTTTAAACTGATTCTTCATGTTTTTCCAATTTGCGTTAATGGTAAGGGGTATGCCTAGCCTGGTAGAGGAAAAATCTGCGGTTCCATAAAATTCAGATTTATCGAACTTTGAACGAATATAGAAATTTGAACCAGTAAATTTTGTTTCTCCGTAAAACTTGCTACGGGAGAAAGAAGCGAGTTTGTAGAAATTTGACTTTTGAAAATCCGCATTCATAAACACTTTATCGTCTAATGGGTAAAAAATAGGGGAATCTGAAAAGTCAAATTTTAAATCCGTCCATATGAGATTCTTTCTATTTTCAGGGTTTGTTCTATTGCTTATTTCACTGAAAATTGTTTGGCGTATCTTTGCTTCGTCTGAAGGAGTAACTCCAGATTCAAGGTCTGTACTGGTTAGTCCATTTGGTATTGAACGAATATATGCACAAAGGTTATTGATAATAACCTGTCCCTCTTTTTGCCGTTTCTGGGGTTGGAGATTTTTATCTGCAAGCCACTCATCCGTTAACCCAACGAGCGTATAGACTCCACCGAGACGAATAGCTGCATTCTCGTTGGCCAACTGCTCAACGCCTTTGGCATAGCGACCACGGCGTTCTGCGTGTACTTGGCGGATATGGTCGCGTTCATTCTTGTTCTTCTCCTGAGTATTTTTACGATGGTTTTCCCATAGCGTGAGCATTGTGAGTACGCCCGCGAATACTGCGAGGATAGCCTGACGCACAGAAGCAACAGAGTTACCTTGATGCTCGATCCCGGGGATATTCTGCGGGACGTAGAAAGCACAGATAATCCCGGCAAAGGCCAGAAGGATAAGGGTTATATAAAGCCAATTCCTTGAGTACCAACTTACAAATCTTTTCCACATTTGAGGGCGAATTTGTAAAGAGTCTTCGGTGCTATCCACTATTTTTGTCATAGTCGCTAATTCTCCTGTCTTCTCTGAGAGGAACGGTCACCTTTCAGCATAGTGCAAAACTGTCTGACTTGGATTGCTATCAGATATAAACGAAGCCCCCGCTCGGGCCAGTGCTGTGATAGGTGGATGTGCTCACTGACGGGTACTTTACCGCGGGCATGCAAAGACCCCGCCGATGTGAGATCGGCGGGGCTTTTTAACGGTGAGGTCTAATTGGTTTTGTTTTCTTCTACCTCGTCTGAGTTATCTAGTGGCTTTGCAGGCTCACTAGTAATGTAGTCCTGTGTGTCATCATCCAATGAAGTCGGGTCGAAGAGTATCGTGCCTACAGGAATGTAGTATTTCATATTGTTAAGCTCGACTTCTCCTAGAAGAACGGGCTGGCTATGTTCGCTGACCATAAAGTTATGTGCTTCCCGGCCTTCAGGCAAAGCAGCGAATCGTGCTCTGAACGTCATCCCGGAGGTTTCAAAAGTTTCCACAAACTTTGGTGAACTTGTGCTAAACGTCGCTTCATTGAAGTCCGCGTGTTGGATGAAGACCGCCCAGCTGAAATCCGCGTCTTGGGTGAAGACCGCGCTCAAGAAGTACGCGGCGTGGGTGAAGGTCGCTGAGCCAAAGTCTGCAGTTTGGATGAAAGTTGTTTCGCTGAAGCACGCATCTTGGGCGAAGACCGCCTGCCTGAAGTCCGCGTCCTGGGTGAAGGTTACTTCGTTGAAGTCCGCGTCTTGGACGAAGGTTGTTTCGCTGAAGTTCGCGTTATGGGTGAAGATTACCCATCTGAAGATCGCGTAACGGGTGAATGTCGCCCACCTGAAATCTGCGTTATGGGCGAAGGCTGCCCACCTGAAATCCGCGTTATGGGTGAAGGCTGCCCAGCTGAAGTTCGCGTTATGGGCGAATGTTGCCCACCTGAAATCTGCGTTATGGGCGAATATTGCCCAGCTGAATTTTACGGTCTGGCCGAATGCTACTGCTCTGAAATCCGCGGTTCGGGTGAAGGTTACTTCACTGAAGTCCGCGCTACTGTAGAACTGGGCATAAGAGAAATTACCTTTCTCAATTGTGATGGCATTGAGGGGATAGAAAATGGGTGCTCGGCTGAAATCGAAATCAAAGTCACTCCAGGGTCCTGGAACGGTTTCGATTACCTCGCCTTCCTCTTCGATAGTGTCGCTACTGCGTTTGCTCATCTCAACGAAGATAGTGCGGCGTACATCCTGTTCTTCGCGAAATGCCGCCTGATCTTTGGAGAAATCTCCTTCATAGTTATCAGGCTCTGAATCGCCCTCAAACATCTCTGCCTTTAACGCCAAAGTGAAGGGTGAACGAATGTAGGAGCAAAGGTTATTGATAATAACCTGGCCCTCTTTCTGCCGTTCTTCAGGATTGAAAGTGTCATCAGCGAGCCACTCATCTACGAGACCCACAAGAGTGTAGATACCGCCCAGACGGACAGTCGCTTTCTCGTCAGCTAGCTGCTCGACAGCCTTGGTATAGCGGCTGCGACGCTCTGCATAAACCTGGCGGATATGGTCGCGTTCGTTCTTCTCTGCGTCCTGCTCATTCTTCTTGATATCAGCGTCAATTTTGAGGCGGTCACCCTGATTCTTCCAGTTAGTCTGCAGAAGAGTTAGAACCGCAATAATGCCGCCAGTAAGATACAGAAGATGCAAGCGTAGCTGATCTGAGCTACCTGAGCTCATGCCGCAGAGCAACCACAGCATCCAAGGCAGAAGAATCGCAACCGCGCCGCCGCCCAGACCGAAGCCAATGAGGAGCTTAGTAAAGCGCTGGATATACCAAGGTCTCTCCTGAGCTTTCGGGATTACAGGGCTCTCTGGAACGGATGATGCGTTATTGCTGGGCACTAGGTTCTCCTGTCCTCTCTGATAGGAACGTTCACCTTCCAGCATAGGGTAAAGCTACTTGCCATGAGTGGCGCCCGGTCATCAACGGGGGCGCCTGCGCGAGATGCGCAGGCGATGCTTCTGTTATCCGCGGCAGACGAGGTGGGTATGAGAATCCTCAAAATAGGCGATATTGTTCTTTGTGGTGGATGCAATAGCGGCGTAATTAGTATTGTCGTGTTGTTATGTCTTAAGAAATGCGCTACATTATTAGGTATGCGGTCATGCATATAGGGAATGTCCTTATGTATAATGACAGTAAAATAAAAGTGGAGCTACCAGCGATGGGGCAAACATCGCCAGTAGCCCCACGAAAGAATGGTCTAGAAGAGGTGAGCGCTTGCAAACTCACACATCTCTACGAGACCGACGAACAGAGTGGCTACATAGCTACCCCGTTCGATAACCAGCCAAAATTTCTTGGCCATAGGAGTTCCCCTCCTCTCTATTTAATTTATTAATGAGAGACAACGCGGAATTGCGTTGTCACTGCTGATTTTAGCAGATGACACACATTCCGCGGATTTTTGCTACCCAATTTATGTTTGTTTATCGCAGATATGGCGTAATGCCACTGAAAAGCGATAAATGAATTCGGGTAGATAAGATTCGAAAAACCCCGCTAGAGCCTACAAGCTCAGCGGGGTTTTTCGCACCATTTTATTTTTCGATGCAACTACTCGGCGGTGTCCACTACGTGCGCGAAGACCCCACCACACATTCACGTGGCGGGGCCTCTGGATATTACTGCGCGGGTTCACTCAGGCGCGTGTATTCCTTCCGCCGTTTACCCCAAGAAGTCGGATCGAAGAGCACCGCCCCGACTGGGATGCGGTAGCCCACGCCGTTCAACCCGGCTGTACCCAGCGGAATAGGGCAGCTGCCCTCGCACACCGTGAAGTTATGCGCCTCCTGACCGGTGGGCCCAGAACCGGCAGACAGTGCAGCGAATCGAGCCCGGTACACCTCACCCGACTCAACATTTTTAGCCGTGAAGAGCGGCGGGCTCTTCGTGAAAGACACCTCGCAGAAATCTGCAATGCCTATAAAGGACGCCCCTGCAAAATCCGCGCCTGCCTCAAAGGTCACATCATGGAACCCAGCGAGCCCCTCAAACGTAGCCCGGCTAAAGTGTGCATCCCCGTAGAAGGTTGCCGCGTTAAACCCGGCATGCCCCTCAAAGACCGCCTCACGGAACTCCGCAACTCCCGCAAAATCCGTCCTGAAGAAGCTTGCATTACCGCCAAAAGACGACCTAAAGAACCCAGCGTTCCCCTCAAAGGAAGCACCGCTAAAGCCCGCATCCGCCGTAAATGCAGCATCGCGGAAGTCAGCGTGCCCTCCAAAAGAAACCTCGCGGAAGTCCGCATTAGCATTGAAAGACACCCAGCGGAAGAATACATCACCAGCAAAGTGCGCGTTGCTAAAATCCGCCGTTCCCATGAAAGTTACGTCGCTAAAAGGCACATCCTGGTCAAAGACCGCCCGGGTAAAGTTCGCGTTACCTACAAAAGCTGCCCCGCTGAAATCTGAACCGTTGCAGAACTTCGCCGCAGAGAAATCGGCGTTCTCAAGAGTCAGACCGTCGAGAGGGTAGAAGACGACAGCCCGGCTGAAATCGAACTCAAAGCCGCTCCACGCGCCGGGGACAACAGCCACCTCGCCCTTCTCATTTTCGGCAAGGGTGCTGCTGCGCTTGCTCATCTCAACGAAGACGCTGCGGCGAACATCCTGCTCACCACGAAAAGCTGCCAGATCCGTAGCGAAATCACCCGCATAGTTAGCGGGCGGCGTATCGGATTCAAAAGCTTCTGCCTTGAACGCCCGCGCGAACGGCGAACGAACATAAGCGCAGAGGGCATTGACGATGACCTGCCCCTCCTTCTTACGTGCCTCAACGCTGAGCTGCTCGTCAGCGAGCCACTCATCCACCAGACCCGCAAGCGTGCTGATGGCACTCGCACGAACTGCCGGATTCGGATACGCCAGATGCTCAACTGCCTTGCTGTAACGGGTACGGCGCTCAGCGTGCACCCGCTGGGGGTGTTTCAGCTTTTTCTGGGCGTTCATGCGGTGGAACTCCCCAAGAAAGAGAACACCCAGTAGGGTGCCGGTGATGAAGAAAATGAACGGCTGAACCTCAAAATTGGCGATGTCAGTGTCAAAGGTGAAAGGCATAAGACCCGCCGTGACAATGCCCAAGAGCGCGATAGCCCAAACCCAGGTGCGGAAGCTAGACAGCTTCCCCTTGAAGTTGCCGAACTGCGCGGCGAGCGGGAAAAGCAGAATGACGATTGCGCAAGCTATCAGCCAAGCCCACGCGGTGCTGGGTGCGAGATGCATGTGGTTCTCCTGTCATCGTTGAAAGGGGCGGGTCATACTCAGCATAAGGTAAAGCTGCTGGGCTTGGGAGGTTGTGGGTCAAAAGCAAGAACCCCGCCAGCGCTGGATGTGCGGGCGGGGTCCTCGGGTGCTTCCCCGACGGTAGGGAGAGTTAGGTTTTACTGCGCAGGCTCACTGACGCGGGTGTACTCCTGTGTTTCTTCGTCCCAGGAGTCCGGGTCGTACAGTACCGCACCGAGCGGGAGAACGAACGTTCTATTAAGAAGCTCCGCCTCGCCGCAACTGAAACCGTGGGCGCTCTCCGGGCGCGCCTCGAACAGGTAATCCTGCGGATTCGCCTGTGCTGAGAACCGTGCCCCCTGCGGTTGAGACTTCGAGCCTCCAAAGGACGGCTCAACGTACGCGAAGCTAGTCTGCCTGAAGTCCGCGCCCTGACCGAACGTCGCATCCTCGAAGTAGGCTCCCTCAAAGCTTGCCCCGTTGAAGCTCACCGCCCGCGCGAACGTCACCCTACCGAAGCCGACAAACGCCGTGAACATCGCCTGACTAAAGTCGGCGCCCTGCGCGAAGGCCGCGTTACCGAAGGCTGCGTACTGCGGGAAGTCCATCTCATAGCTTGTCCTCGGAAGCGCAATAAAAGACGACCGGCTGAACATGGCGTCGCCGTCGAACCGCGCCTTACCAAAATCCGCAAACTGTGTGAAGGACGCCCCGCTAAAGTCCGCCGCGCCCGCAAAGCGTACGTTACAGAACATCGCGGACTGCTTGGTGGCTATACCGGCAAAGCGCGCGGCCCCGCCGAACAGCGACTTAGAGAACACCGCCGGGCGGTTGAAGACCGACGCGGCGAAGTGCGCCTCATCGTGGAACGTGGAGGCGGTGAATATTGCCTCTCCGTCGAAGGTGACCGCCGCGAAGCTGGCTATGCCTGCGGTGTTCAAGCGTGAAAAGTCGGCGTCGGACTCGAAAGAGGCTACCGCGAAGTCAGCCGCAGCCGAGAAGACCGCGTCTGAGAAGTCGGCCTCGCCGGTGAAGGTGACGGTCGCGAAGCTTGCCGCGTCCGCAAAATGTGCCCGGCTGAACTCTGCCGCGCCCGCGAAGTGTGCGGCGCTGAACCCCACCCAGTTGTTGAAGCTGGCGCTGTGGAAGGATGCGTCAGCGGTGAACTGTGCTGCGGAGAAGCTGGCGTCACCGCGGAAGGTTGCGCCGGAGAAATCCGCCGGGCCGTAGAAGGTCGAGGAGGCGAAATCGGCGTTCTGAAAGTGCAGCTGCCGCAACGGGTAGAAGATGGGTGCGCCGCCAAAGTCGAAGCGCAGGTCAGCCCACATGGGCGATATTGGCGGTACCGCGTGCTGGCTTTCCGCGTTGTCTTTCTCGGTGCTTTCGGCTGCGGCGGCGAGGCGGCGGCTGAACTCCATGAAGACCGTGCGGCGTACCAGCTGCTCTTCGCGTAGCGCCTCCTGATCGCGCGTAAAGTCGCCTTCGTACCCTTCGGATGCCTCGTCTGCTTCTAGCGTCTGCCGTTTCTGTGCGAGGGGGTAGGGCGTGCGGATGCACCCGGTCAGCGCGTCGATAATGGCCTGGGCTTCTTCGAGGCGCACCTGTTCGGGGAGGGAGGTGTCGGTGAGCCACTCGTCGATGAGATTCGCGAGCGTGTATGCTCCGCTCAAGCGTGCGGCGGGCTGCCCGTCGATGAATTGTTCGAGGGCGTGCGTGTAGCGTTCGCGCCGCCCTGACTGCTGGTTGCGTGCCGGGGTGTTTTTGCGTTGCCGTAGCGCAGTTAAGAGTTTGTTGAGGTTCATGGCGGTGCGCCCTTCCTGCTCCGGTGCTGGCTTATAACCAGCATAGGGGAGAGCCCCACCCTTGTGCGCTCGAGCTGGGCAAAAGAAGAAACCCCGCCTGCACGAGAGGTGCAGACGGGGCTTCTTCTAATGATCCTTACTTAGAGGGGGTTTCTCCCTGGCTATCAGACTCTTCTATTGGCTTTGCTGGGTCACTTGTGTGGGTATATTTTTGTGTTTTGTTATCCCACGAATGTGGGCTGAATAGAAGACTTCCCATGGGAATCATGAACTTCTTGCCATCAAGCTCAGCTGTTCCAAGTTCGATAGAATGGATACTTCCAGGTGACACATTGAAATTATATTTATCAGGATTTACTTTATTGGAGAATCTTGAAATATACTCAAACTCCTCTATGTATCCAGAAAACGTTGGGGGTGTGTTATTGAACGTGCTTCCCTCAAAACTTAAACTTTTATTAAAAGTGGCTCCATTAAAAGTTGCCTGCTGAACAAAGCGTGTACGATAAAATAGTGCAAAATCTTTAAAAGATGCTTTACGAAAGCAAACACTTTTTTGGAACAACGCGCTACTGAAGTTTGCGGATTTAAATTTTACTTCTGTGAAATCTGCAGAGTCTGTTGCTCCCTGTATATTTTTGAAGGAGGATCCTGAAAAATCTGCATATTGCGCAAAAGAGGAGCCTGAAAAAACGGTTGAACCAATGAAGGAGGTCCCCCAGAAATATGCAGAACTTTCAAATCTTATGTTATAGAATCCAGCCCAGTTGGTAAATGTTGATTCGTGGAAGGATGCAGAATCAATAAATTTTGAATTAGCGAAACTTGTCCATTTTCCAAAATGGCAGTTCATGAAATTTACAGAATAGAAGAATGTTGCCCCACGAAAATCATACTTAAAGTCAGACCAAGGACCTCTATCATCTTTATTTGTGTCGGCCTGGAGTCCTGCCTGTTCGTTTCTGAGTTTATTCTCTATTTCATTTAGAATGGTTTTTCGAACATCCTGTTCTTCGTGAAATTTGGCCTGGTTGGAAATGAAGTTACCTTTATAATTTTTAGGTATTTTGTTGGTTTTAAAAATTTTCCATTCTTTTGCCAAGGGGAAAGGGGAACGAATATATGCACAAAGATTATTTATGATGACTTGACCTTCTTTCTTTTGGTCTTCACTGCTAATATTTTCGTCCCCGAGCCATTCATCTACAAGGCCAACAAGAGAGTAGACGCCGCCTAGGCGAATTGACCCTTTATCGTCAGCGAGTTGTTCAATTGCTTTGGTGTAGCGGCTACGGCGTTCTGCGTGTACCTGACGAATATGGTCACGTATATCCTTTTCATTTTGTGATTTAATCTGTTCTTTTTGAGATTCTAGTTGTGCTTCTAGTTGGGTTTTAAGATTTTCTTTCTGGGCATTCAGCTGCTCGGTAAATTGATCATTTTGCTTATCAAATTTAGATCGTTCTAAATCATTTTTACGTCGTGTCTCATTAAGAGTAATAACGCCTAGGACACCACCTGTTGTGTACAAGAGAAGCTGACGGAGAACTCGACCATCATCGTTTGGACCAAAGCCTAAATCGAGTGCGATAGGAAGGAAAAAGGCTAATGCTCCTCCCCAGATAGCGGTGGCCCAAACTCTGGCTTGGAAAAGAGAATTCTCCTTTTTCAAGGGGCTGGACTCTTCGAAGGCTAAAAATAAAATCACCAAGAGGGTGCATACACCGAGTATTAGCCAAGCTCCGGTGGCATCGATATGCATGTGTCTGTTCTCCTATCTACTTTGAGAGGATATGGTCGTACCCAGGATACGGTAGGTGGGTAGCCTCAAGCCACAGGTGAGGGTTGGAGAATTATGGACCGGACAAGCGGAGATACCTTCATAAGGCGAGCAATGGAGCTCATAAACAGACTCTCTCTATATATAGGAATGAATCTCTGGAATCTCGTGGCGGACGCCTGTGGTTGCGGTACCTGCACGAAGTGCACCCCTAGCATTGCTGCTAGAGGCCTAGCCTCCAGGCCTAAAAATCGCCCCGCACACCCTATAGAAGGCGTCATTGGGTCACCTTCTGGCACCTCCAGCACCCCAATTTTTCGATTTTTCGCCCTTTTTCGCCCCTTTTTAAAAAAATTTTTCGCCGAACTAGCCCGGCACTGTCCGCCGTGCGCTGAATCGCCTCGCCGCGCCCTTGCACCATTCAAAAACCGCGGAATTCCGCGGCAAAACCGCCCATTCGCGCCTCGCCGCCGCCTCAAAATCCCCCGCAATACACCCCTCCAGAGCCCTAAACACCCAACCCTCACACCCCTCCGCATAAAAAAGTTGAGTAAAGTTCGCTCAACCCTATTGACACGCCCTCTGAGAGGGTGCATACTTGAGTACATGAGGCTCAAGGAGTCGCGCAGACCACCCCACACGGGGCGGCACGCGCAGCACCGACCGCCTCCAAAACTTTCAAACTATCCCGCCTCGCATTAGAAGAAGCGGGGCACTAACACCTAAGGAGTGAATAAACATATGGCACGTGCAGTAGGTATTGACCTCGGTACCACCAACTCGGTCGTAGCAGCACTGGAAGGTGGCGACCCGGTCGTCATCGCTAACGCAGAGGGCACCCGCACCACCCCCTCCGTCGTCGCATTCTCCAAGGACGGCGAGGTTCTGGTCGGTAGCGTCGCAAAGCGTCAGGCAGTGACCAACGTCGACCGCACCATCTCCTCCGTCAAGCGCCACATGGGCACCGACTGGACCACCGAGATCGACGGCAAGAAGTACACCCCGCAGGAAATCTCCGCTCGTATCCTCATGAAGCTGAAGGGTGACGCAGAGGCATTCCTGAACGACAAGGTCACCGACGCCGTCATTACCGTTCCCGCATACTTCAACGACGCTGAGCGTCAGGCAACCAAGGAAGCCGGCGAGATTGCAGGCCTGAACGTCCTGCGTATCGTCAACGAGCCCACCGCCGCAGCACTCGCATACGGCCTGGACAAGGGTAAGGAAGACGAGCTCATCCTGGTCTTCGACCTCGGTGGCGGTACCTTCGACGTCTCCCTGCTGGAAGTCGGCAAGGACGACGACGGCTTCTCCACCATTCAGGTTCGCGCAACCAGCGGTGACAACCGCCTCGGTGGTGACGACTGGGACCACCGCATCGTCGAGTGGCTGCTCGCACAGGTGAAGGCAAACACCGGCGCAGACCTGTCCAAGGACAAGATTGCTCTGCAGCGTCTGCAGGAAGCAGCGGAGCAGGCTAAGAAGGAGCTGTCCAGCGCTTCTAGCACCAACATCTCCCTGCAGTACCTGTCCGTGACCCCCGAGGGCCCCATCCACCTGGATGAGAAGCTGACCCGCGCAAAGTTCGAGGAACTGACCCGCGACCTGCTCGAGCGCACCAAGAAGCCCGTGCTCGACGTAATCAAGGAAGCTGGCGTGTCCATCTCCGAGATTTCTGAGGTCATCCTGGTCGGTGGCTCCACCCGTATGCCCGCTGTTGCTGAGCTCGTCAAGGAGCTCACCGGCCGCGAGCCCAACAAGGGCGTGAACCCCGACGAGGTCGTGGCAATGGGTGCAGCACTGCAGGCAGGCGTGCTGAAGGGCGACCGTAAGGACGTTCTGCTGATCGACGTCACCCCCCTCTCCCTCGGTATCGAGACCAAGGGCGGCGTGATGACCAAGCTGATCGAGCGCAACACCGCAATCCCGACCAAGCGTTCCGAGACCTTCACCACCGCAGAGGACAACCAGCCCTCCGTGACCATTCAGGTCTTCCAGGGTGAGCGTGAGTTCACTCGCGACAACAAGAACCTGGGTACCTTCGAGCTGACCGGCATCGCCCCCGCACCGCGTGGCGTGCCCCAGATTGAGGTCACCTTCGACATCGACGCAAACGGCATCGTGCACGTCTCCGCAAAGGACAAGGGCACCGGCGTTGAGCAGTCCATGACCATCACCGGCGGTACCTCCCTCTCCAAGGACGACATCGACCGCATGGTCAAGGACGCAGAGGCACACGCTGAGCAGGACAAGGCACGCCGCGAGGCTGCTGACACCCGCAACGCAGCTGAGTCCGTCGCATACTCCGTCGAGAAGCTCCTGAAGGAGAACGGCGACAAGCTGCCCGAGGACGTCAAGACCGAGGTTCAGGGCGATGTCGACGAGCTGAAGAAGGCACTCGAGGGCGACGACGATGCAGCAGTGAAGTCCGCATTCGAGAAGCTGCAGGCATCCCAGTCCAAGCTGGGCGAGGCACTCTACGCAGCAGCACAGGCTGACGCTTCCGAGTCCAAGCCCGCCGCTGATGAGGACGTTGTCGACGCCGAGGTTATCGACGAAGACGAGAAGAAGTAATCATGGCTGAGCAGGAAAACACCACCCCCGACCCGCTGGAGGAGGCATTCAACGCCCCCGCAGCGGAAGGCCACCCCGAAGCTGAATCGGTCGAAAGCCCCGAGGAAGCTGCGGAAGCCGTCGAGGCTGAGCTCCAGGACGCCGTAGAAGCAGAATCTGCGGATGCGGCACTCGCCGCAGAGCGCCTGGACTCCCTGCTTCGCCTGCAGGCAGAGTTCACCAACTACAAGAACCGCACCGCCCGCGAAAAGGAGCAGCTGCGAGGCTTCGTAACCAGTGAACTGGTGACTGCGCTGCTGCCGGTGCTCGACGATATCGACGCCGCACGCAAGCACGGCGACCTGCAGGAAGGCCCCTTCGCCTCCATCGCTGCGAAGCTCGAAGAGCTGCTCGGCAAGCAGGGCGTGGAGCGCTTCGGTGAAGTAGGCGACGCCTTCGACCCGAACATCCACGAAGCTGTACTGCAGCAGCCCACCGACGAGGTGGCTGAGGATCATGTCTCCATGGTTCTGCGTTACGGCTACCGCGTGAACGACCGTGTGGTTCGTACCGCTCAGGTGGCTGTGGCTGTCGCACCGTAAGGTGGTCGGCTCAGCATTGGCTGAATAACTAACGACGGGCGGGTGCTCTCCCTGGTGGGGGAGTGCCCGCCCTGTTGTTTGCCTGAGCTACTATGCCCAGCGTTGGCGCGGGTTTTGGTGAGCTGTGGCGGCGGTCAAGAGGCTTGTAGGGGCGCAATTTTTTGGGCTCAGCCCTTTCAAAATTGAGTCAAGTAGACTAAACTTTTATATAGAGCATTAAGACAAGCACGCGGTGCCCCTGCAAGCCGTCCCGTAACCGAGGAGGGCGGCGCATCACCGCAGAAGGAGAAACACAACATGGCAAGTGAAAACTGGCTAACCGACGACTTTTATAAGGCACTGGGTGTCAGCGAAGACGCAAGCGAAAGCGACATCAAGAAGGCGTACCGTAAGCTCTCCCGCAAGTACCACCCGGACCTGAACCCCGGCGACGCCGCAGCAGAGAAGAAGTTCAAGGAAATCTCGGAAGCATACGACGTGCTCTCCGATAAGAAGCAGCGCGAAGAGTACGACCAGATTCGCCGCTACGGTGCCGCAGGCATGGGCGGATTCGGAGGCGGCGGCTTCGGCGGTGGCAGCTACACCGGCTACCCCGGCGCGGACGCATTCGGCGGCTTCAGCAACGGCGGCGCAGGCATCAACATTGACGACCTGCTCGGCGGCCTCTTCGGCGGTAGCGCAGGCGGCTCCCGACGCTCCGCAGGCTTCACCAGCGCCGACTTCGGCGGCATGGGCGGTGGCGGTTTCGGCGGCGCACAGCACGCAGCCCCCGAAGAGAGTACCACCAGCACCCGCATCAGCCTCGCCCAGGCATACACCGGCGCGACCGTGACCGTGTTCCTGCCGGACGGCTCCCACACCGAGGCACGCATCCCTGCAGGCATTAAGGACGGCCAGAAGGTGCGACTGCGCGGCAAGGGTCTGCATGGCGGCGACCTGAAGGTCACCGTGCGCGTCTCCGACGACTCCGTGTACTCCCGCGAAGGCAACAACCTGATTATGCGTGCGCCCGTCACCCTCGCCGAGGCTGTCGACGGCGCAGTGATTGAGGTGCCCCTGCCCGACGCATCCACCGTGAAGCTGCGCCTGGCACCCGGCCAGGTCGGCCGCCGCCTGCGCGCTAAGGGCCGCGGCTTCAAGGCTAAGGGCGGCGACGGCGACTGCTGGTCATCCCCGAAATTGTACTGCCCACCGAGCTGAGCGCAGAGGCACAGGAAGCATTCGATAAGTTCGTAAAACTGGCACCGCAGGAGAACCCGCGTAAGGATCTGTTGAAGAAGGCGAAGTAAACCATGGCATCTCGAGAATCATCATCTAAGTCCCGTAGCGGTAAGCCGTTGCACAGCGTGGACCTGCCGGTTTTCGTGATTTCTGTGGCGGCTGAGCTGGCGGGTATGCACCCGCAGACCCTGCGCCAGTACGACCGCATCGGCCTGGTCCAGCCTTCGCGTGCGCCCGGTAAGGCGCGCCGCTATTCGCAGCGTGACGTGAACCGTCTGCAGCAGATTCAGCAGCTCTCGCAGGAGGGCGTCTCCCTGGAGGGTATTCGCCGCATTATTGAGCTGGAGTCCCTCGTGGAGGAGCAGCAGGAGCAGATTGCGGCGCTGCAGCGTCAGGTCGAGGATGCGAAGGTGAAGCTGGGCTTGGCGGAGCGCGTGTTCGCTGCCGGTACCAGTGGCGACGTGGTGCATATTGCCCGCGGTACCCGCCCGGCGCCTCGTCAGCGTTCTTCGGCTGTGGTGCTGTACCGTCAGCGTCACCAGCCGGCTACGGCGGATGATACGAAACCGCAGCGCTAAACCGGCTAAACCCGCTACACTTGGTTAAACGGCTCGGCTGTTCTAGCTCGCTTCTAGTTCATTTGAGCTGGTCAGCCGCCCGTATAGGCTTGTGCGTCTTTGTGTATACGCCGCGAGGGAGGGTAGACCCCCGCCCCGCATGCACTCAGACCCACACACAAAGGAGGTGAGGCTCCCCGAATGATCGGGGAGCCTCACCTGCTTGGTTATATAGTTGGAGATAGCATAGTTGGACTAACAAGTTCGGGGTATTGAGATAGAGGAGGGGCTGGCAGAGTGAAAAATTTGTTCGTCTGGAACACCTTTATGCAGTGGAAGCCAGTAGCTATCAAAGAGCAGAAAGTTACTGAGAACCAGGCGAGGTCTGATGGCACGACAAATGATAAAAACCAGGCACCGGCTGAGACTCAAACACCAGCTCCGGTTGAGCAGGGTGTGAGTTATGAGGAGAGGTGGAGACTTGTTCAGTACTTCTCTGATTGGATTAAAAATGCTGACGTAAGAATCCAGATGCTGTTGGCTGTCCAGGGCTTTATCGTAGCGGCTTATGGCGCACTTATCCCGGCCACCGAGAAAGTCGGTAACTTTTGGAATTCATGGACATATATCTGGACTGCATTTTTGTAAGTACTGTAATTATTTCATTTAAGATTGGTTTTTATCAGAGGCCAAATATGAGCGTTTCTGGCAGGGCTGGTAATATATTTTTCTACGGTTCTTATAATGCTGATGCGAAGATCCTGGATAGCATATCGCACACTGACAAGATGGAATACATCAATGATCAGATGTCTACTCTGGCCGGTATTGCTGATAAAAAATTTAAAAATGTTCAAAGGCTTCAGAGTTCTGTGTTTATGAGTTCAATTTTTCTAGTCTTATTCTCGGCTGGGTTTGTTCCGTGGTTTCATGAACATTCACTTCGAAAAGAAGAATGTTTGATTCTGTCTGTGATTGTCGCTGGTGTGCTCCTCCTAGTTTTATTTTACTCTGCGATTATGGATATGTGTCAGGGTTTGCTAGATGCTGATAAACAGTAAATGCTAAGGTGGATTATGGGTATTGGAAAAAATTTACCTGCATTTTTAGTGTGTGGTGTTGATATTAGTGAATCAACTGCTTTAAAAATTAAGTATCCTATTTCTGGTGTTGGCGTAATATCAACCTTTATGGAAAGCTTCGATAAAGGTCTGAGGGAGTCGAATCATCAGGTTGAATCTGCTGTTGATGCAGGGTGGTTCTTATGGAGAGTCAGGGGTGATGAGCTGGTGTATCTCCGAACGATACCTATTGGAGACGACGGCAAACCTGAGCCGGTAGCTATTGGAGAAGCGTTGCAGCAATTTATTGCATCTCTTGAATCAGTTTCTCCCAGTCAGATTCCTGGTTCGTCATACACCCTAAAACTGCGTAGCTATGCTTTTCTTCTTCATTCGCAAGGGAACCCCTGGGATTATCGCTGGAATCTTATGCCTAAGGATTGGAATAACAATCTAAAAGGTAAGGAGGGAGCAAAAAGTCTGGTAGGAAGTTTAGGTATTGAAGGTACCGTCGCACTGGAACTCTCCAGTCATCGTGGAATTAATCTCCGAGACATTCAAAAAGATTATTTCATAGATTTTATTGGGTGTGACGTTGATCTTGGATTTAGGATTGCAGAGCAATCTCAGGCACATCGAATGGTTCTGTCGCCCTATTTGGCTTACCTTGTAATGATGGGTCTTGAAAAAAATAAGATAAGTTCATTTAGTATATATTCTATGGGAGAACGTGAACTAAAAGGGTGCACCATTAAAGAAACTGGTCTTGTTGAGTACCCTCTGTATTATGTCCCTATAGGAAATTTCTCGATTCTTGAAGAACTCACTGGTGAACCCATGCCGATTAATATTTCGAAAGAAATAGAGAAATTGGAAGAGTTTGAAAAATTTAGAAATGACTCCTACCGATTTATCTACGAGAAGGCTTTGAAACATGCGTCGGCTGATGAATCCTAGGGTTTATCTATAGAAGATTTCGTATATGAACAAGCAGGTGAGGCTCCCCGAACGACCGGGGAGCCTCACCTGCTTTAACGTATGCACTTTGCACGGTGGCGGGAAATCACCTGGCGGTAACTGACGCTACTCCGCTTATTTGCGGCGGTGCTTACTTGCGGCGGTAAGTCAGATCGTGCGCGCGGCGGCCCGCCTCCTGAGCCTTGCGCTCAAAGCTGGTGAGGGTACGACCCTCCCAACGCGGAGCCCAACCACCCAACGGATCCTCCTCGGTCGCACCGGCGCCGGGGTTCACGTTCTCAAAGTCGGGGTGCGCCTCCAGAACTTCACGCATGACCAGGGCGTACTCCTCCCAGTCAGTCGCCAGGCGCCAAATACCGCCGGGCTTGAGCACACGCGCAACCTTATCAGCGAATGCCGGAGACACCAGGCGGCGCTTGTGATGGCGAGACTTGTGCCAGGGGTCCGGGAAGAACACCCACAGCTCGTCCACGGAGTTCTCCTCAAGCATGTTGTCGAGCAGTTCGGGTGCGTTCGCCTGAGCCACACGCACGTTCTCCACGCCGGCGTTGCCCATCTTCAGCAGCAGGTCCGCGATGCCGGGGGTGTACACCTCAACGGCGAGGAAGTTCGCCTCGGGCACCTCAGCTGCGCGGTGCACAATCGCCTCGCCCAGACCGGAACCGATCTCGACGACCTGGTACGCCTCACGGCCGTAAATCTTGACCGGGTCGAAGGTCGCCTCAGGCGCGACGGAGGTGTCGGTGCGCAGGCGCGGAATGTCCAGCACGTGGGTGGGGGAGTAGGTGTCCCACGCCTTCTGGCGGCGCGCGGTGAGGCGGTCGCCGCGGCGGACGAAGGAGTAGGGCTGGCGGAAGAATTCCTCGGGAACCGGCTTCTTGGCCTTTTCTTCGGTGGATTCGGGTGCCTGGCTAGGCTGCGTGTTCTCAGTAGACATACCTAAAAGAATAGCGTAGCGCTGCTGTACAGTGCGGTTTCGCGGCGTGCGGGGTTGGCGTGAGACAGAACTAGCCGGGTGTGGGGTGGGTGCGGGGGCTGGCGTGACGCTGAACTAGCTGGGAGCATGCCGGTCTGAGAAACACGAAAATTCAGTGTGCATACAAAAGTGCGGCGGGAACGAATACTGTTCCCGCCGCACTTTCGTGAGGTTGTTGAGTGAGTTTAGTTTGTGGGGCTTACTTCTTGGAGCCCAGCAGTGCCAGACCCGCGCCGAGCATCACGATGTTGTTTGCGAGCTGCTGGCCGTCCTGGGTGGGGCGGAAGTACTCGTCGTGCATGTCCGGGTTGCGGAAGTACATGGTCATCAGGTTTGCCGCGAATGCGGTCAGGCCTGCGCCCGCCAGGCGTGCGGGGATGAAGGGAGTCAGCAGGGTTGCGCCGAGTGCGGTTTCTGCGCCGGAGATGAGCTTGCCGAAGGTTGCTCCGTCCAGCTTGGAGACTGCGGGAACACCGGTTGCCGCCATCTGCTGCAGGAAGGCGTAGGTGCCTTCGTCTGCCTTGAGCTTCTTGACGCCTGCGTCGAGGATGAGTGCGCCGGCGGTGAGTCGCAGTGCTGCGTTGGAGAACTTGCCCATGATGTTGTCCTTCTGTTCTGTGGTTGGTTGGTTAGGGTTTTTGTTGAACGGTTTCTACTCTAGACCCGGTTTCTCGCCTTGTAAAGTTTTACGCGTAAAGTTTCTAAATATTTTTTGAAAACCCGGGAGAAGCGTGCAGAGAAGGGGTGTGATCTAAGGGTGGTGCGGGGCGTGTTCCGGGTGGAGGCTGAGAGATGTCACAGGCTCGTCCCGTCTCAAAAATCTGGTGATGTTGTATTCCTTGTACTTGTGTGGGTATGAGGGGGTAAAATTTGAAATTATGCATTCTCTGCATAACCCTTTATCGGCGATGCAAGAAATCGGAAGCCCCGCAAAATCGGAGCTCACAAGCCCAAGTCCACCGCGCTGGCTGGGGAAGCGCGGGAACCGCCTCTTGGCGCGCCGTTCAGGATTATGCATGAATACCAACCACCCGGACTCGCCCCCGAGTGAAATTTAGGGCGAATCGACGCAGGAAAGAGAAATACGTGACACAGCAGCCAATGCAGCACAACTCCGTCACCGGCCTAGACTCCGAAGCTGAGCACTCTAAGCTTCAGCGCGGACTAAGCTACCGACACATCCAGCTGATCGCTATTGGCGGCGCCATCGGCACCGGCCTTTTCCTCGGCTCGGCAAAGACCATCGCTCTGACCGGCCCCTCCATCGTCTTTGTTTACGCCATTATCGGTAGCGTCATCTACTTTGTTCTGCGCGCCATGGGCGAGATTCTGCTCTCCAACCCCAAGTACAAGTCCTTCACTGACTTCATTACTGACATCCTCGGCCTGCGCGCCGGCTTCTTCGTCGGCTGGTCGTACTGGTTCTTCTGGGTCGTCACAGGTATCGCGGACGTCATTGCTATTACCGGCTACATCAAATACTGGTGGCCGGAAATCCCAGCCTTCATCCCGGCGCTGACCGTTATCGTGGCTCTGCTGCTGCTGAACCTGCCCTCGGTGAAGAACTTCGGTGAAATCGAATTCTGGTTCGCAGTCATTAAAATCGTCGCCATTGTCGCCCTCATTATTGTTGGTGCGCTCATGGTTGCCTTCAGCTTCACCGCGCCCGACGGTACCGTCGCCTCCGTGGCAAATCTCTGGGATCGCCCCGGCCCCTCCGGTAGCGGTATCTTTACCCAGGGCCTGACGGGCTTCCTGGGCGCCTTCCAGATTGCGCTCTTTGCCTTCGTGGGTGCTGAGCTGGTCGGTACCGCCGTGGCGGAAACCGAACACCCTGAACGCACCCTGCCCAAGGCAATTAACGCGGTACCCTTCCGCATTGGCCTCTTCTACGCCTGCCGCTGCTGACCATCCTCGCCGTCACCCCCTGGGACAAGTTGGATAAGTCCATGAGCCCCTTCGTGGGCATGTTCTCCCTGGCGGGCATTGCTGTTGCCGCCTCCCTAGTAAACTTTGTGGTGCTGACCTCCGCGGCGTCCTCGGCGAACTCCGGTATTTTCTCGACCTCCCGCATGGTCTACGGTCTGGCGCATGACGGTGCCGCACCCTCCGCGCTGGGTAAGCTCACCAAGAACGGTGTGCCCGCCAACGCCCTGTACCTGACCACCGTGATGCTGCTGTTTAGTCTGGTCATGCTGTACGCCGGTAGCGGCATCATGGAGGCGTTCACCGTGGTGACCTCCGTGGCGTCGATGATGGGTATCTTCACCTGGAGCATGATCCTGATTGCGTACCTGGTCTACCGTAAGAAGTTCCCGGAGCGCCACGAGGCATCCGCGTACAAGATGCCCTGGGGTATTGGCATGAGCTGGTTTGGTCTGGTCTTCTTCGCTGTCATGGTCTACGCCCTGAGCCTGTACCCGGACACCGCAATCGGTCTGGCGCTGACCCCCATCTGGTTTATCGCTCTGGCTGTTGGCTACGAGATTCTGACCCGCCGTCACGCGGCGAAGCGTGCTCGTGCGCTGGCTTCTGGCAATGTTGTTGACAAGGCTGCTGACAAGGCTGGTCAGCAGTAGTTTCTGTTCTTTCTGTGGTGCTCTGGTAGTGCTGTGTGTAAGCCCCGTTTCTGCATTCTTTTAGGATGCGGAGGCGGGGCTTTCGCGTGCCCTCGTTTCTGCCTGTTTGCGTTCGGGGCGGCATTTTTTACACCGTTTGATATGACGTGAATAATAGAAACAGGTCACATTTTTGCCGTAAATCCTGTTTTCTTGCACTTAACACCTGTAGAATAACTATCCAAGTAGCTGTGAGAGCTCTCAGAAAAACTCCGCGTCAATCGATAGCGTGACACTTCCGAATGCCGCGCGGTATTTGATAGAGACCCAGCCTCGCCCCGAAATCCGGGGACACCCCGCAAGCTAATGGCCGCATATTCATACAGTGACCGTGCCTGCTGCGATCTAGCGATTCTTATTCCAGTAACGGCACATGCGGTACGGGGTACAACCGCTGAAAAGAGGACGTCGTGACTGAACAGAACAACGTCAGCCTGAATCCTAAAGCTCCCGAACAGGGAGAGCGACTACACCGCGGTCTAAGCAACCGCCACATCCAGCTCATCGCCATCGGCGGTGCCATCGGCACGGGCCTGTTCATGGGCTCCGGTCGCGCCATCTCCATGGCGGGTCCCTCAGTTATTTTCGTGTACATGCTCATCGGCGCCGTCATCTTCCTGGTACTGCGAGCTATGGGCGAGATTCTGCTCTCCAACCTGAGGTACAAGTCCTTCTCTGACTTCACCACCGACCTTGTCGGCCCCATGGCGGGATTCTTCCTCGGCTGGTCCTACTGGTTCATGTGGGTGGTCACCGCCGTCGCGGATATCATCGCAATCGTCGGCTACCTGCACATGTGGTGGCCCGACCTGCAACCATGGATCCCGGCGCTCGCCGTCATCGGCGTTCTGCTGACCCTGAACCTGGTCTCCGTGAAGAACTTCGGCGAAATCGAATTCTGGTTCTCCATGATTAAGATCGTCGCCATCGTCGCCCTGATTATCGTTGGCGGCGGCATGATCGCCGTCGGCTTCACCTCGCCCAGTGGCGCGCAGGCATCCGTCGCAAACCTCTGGAATGACGGCGGAATGTTCCCCAACCACTTCATTGGCTTCCTCGGCGCGTTCCAGATTGCCGTCTTCGCGTTCATGGGCTCAGAGCTCGTCGGTACCACCGCAGCAGAAACCCAGGACCCCGAAAAGACCCTGCCCAAGGCAATTAACGCTGTACCGGTACGTATTATGGTCTTCTACGTGGGCGCGCTCGCCGTGATTCTGATGGTCACCCCCTGGCGCCTCGTCAGCCCCGATAAGAGCCCCTTCGTCGCCATGTTCACTCTGGCGGGCCTGGGTATCGCCGCGCACATCATCAACTTTGTGGTGATTACCAGCGCAACCTCCTCGGCGAACTCCGGTATTTCTCCACCTCGCGTATGGCATTCGGCCTGGCACGCGAGCGCAGCGCACCCAAGTTCCTGGGCAAGATCTCTAAGAATGGCGTGCCGCGTAACGCGCTGTTCCTCTCCGCCGTGATGCTGCTGTCCTCGATTGTGCTGCTCTACGCGGGCGACTCGATTTCTCGTGCGTTCAACCTGGTCACCACCGTGGCTGCGGTGCTCGTGATTTTCGCATGGGCCATGATTATGGTCAGCTACCTGATGTACCGCAAAAAAGTTCCCCTCGCGCCACAAGAAGTCGAAGTTCCGTCTGCCCGGCGGCCGTTTCTCCGCGTGGCTGTCGCTGGCGTTCTTCGCTTTCACCATTGGTGTGCTGACCATGAACGAGGAAACCCTCATGGGTCTGCTCGCGATGCCCGTCTGGTTCGTGATTCTGGGTATCGGCTGGGTCTTCAAGCGCCGCGCTGATGCCCGACGTCACGAAGCAATCTCGACCCGCACCGCGCAGATTGCGATTGTGGAGGCGTCCGAGATTTTCTCGGCACGCTAAGCCGCATCTACTATCTGCGCCGGCTATCGGTACCGGCTGCCACAGCTGGTTTCCCGCGCATGCGTAAAGCCCGCGTCACCTGCTCCTCTCAGGGAGCAGGTGACGCGGGCTTTCGCTGTCTCCAGGGATGAGAATTTGAGAGGCTCGCGGGAGTGCGCTTAGGCGGGGGGCTTAGACGAACGCCATCTCAGTCTCTTCGGCAAGCGGGTCGTCGTCGTCATCGGTGCGGTAGAAATCCCAGCGTTCACAACCGCAACCGGAACGCATCGCCTCAATGACGGCGGCGGCCGCCTCCATCGGATCGAGCGCGTGCAGGTTCCACAGCGCATGCACCGGCACCGGGTGCCTCCAGCCGTGCTCCTGCAGGAACTCCGGGTCGAAGGCGGGCAGCGCCTCGACGGTGGGTTCGAGCTCGCAGAGGAAGCCTGTGGGGGAGCGGAAGACCGTCACCACGGGGGTCGGCTCGGCGTCTTCCAGGCAGGCGCCGTCAAAGAAGTAGTAGGTGCTCAGGCGGCGGTTCCAGGCAAGCTGCGCGAGGCGTTCACCGAAGACTTCCACCGTCTGTTCCCATTGGGTGCGGTGGTACGCCGCCAGGTCGGTGTGGGCGGTCTGCACCACGCCGATGCCCTGCTCGGTGAGTTCGCGGGCGCTCAGACGTGCGGGCTCTGCCTGTTCTGCCGGTTCCGCGGGAGCGTCCACAGGGAAGCCGTCCGGGGTATCCAGCTCTGCTAGTTCTGCTTCGGTGAGCTCAGCGTTAGTTAGCTCAGCGTCAGCGTTAGTCAGCTCAGCGTCGAGGAGCTCAAGCTCCTCAGCCGCGCTCACCTCGGCCTCGTTCGACTCAGTGGCACTCGCCTCCACGGCAGCTGCGCTGGCTTCGTTCTTCGTCCACAGGCGCAGCTCGCGGGCAATCTGCGTGCGTCCGCGATGCAGGGTCGTCTGCCAAGAGCCGAACTTGGCGCGTACCGCACCAAGCGGCGGCACCTGCTCAATCAGCGTGGGAATGGTAGACCAGTAGCCGTAGTTCAGCGCTGTCGGCTCGCGGTCGTAGCGGGCACAATAGCTCAAAAACAGGCTCAGAGTCTTCGGCGCAAAATCCTCAGGTACCGCCGCGGCGTCGATATACCACTCGTTCTCGAGCGCCTCCGCCGGGTAGATGCCGGTGCGGAGCATGCCCAGGGACCAGTCGCCGTCACCGAGGTAGTCGTTGACCGTCTGTGCGGGGGCAGGCCACGCCGATTCGCCCTCCATACTGGCGGCAAGCAGGGTGTACAGGCTACCGCCCTCGGTACCGATTTCTTTCACGCCGCGCTGCCGGATGTCCTCGAGGGTCTGCGCGTAGGCTTCTTCCTCCAGCTGGGAGTAGGGGTGTGCGGCAAGGTACTTGAGCGTAGCGCCGATCTTCGCCAGAACGTGCGCAATGTCTTCATTGCTGAAGCGGCGTGCCTCCAGCGCGGGCGGCAGGTCGTGAATAATATCGCAATCAAGAATCAGCGCCGCGTACTCGGGCTCCGGAGGCAAATCGTAGGCTTCTGCAAAAACGTACCAGAGGCCGCAGGCGAGCACCGTGTAGCTCGGGGCGTCTACCGTGACCGGGCCAAACTGCCAGATGCCGGAGCTCAGCGCATAGTTCAGGTACTTCTTGTTGATGTGCGGGTACAGAAAGTTGAGGCGGCGGAGAACCTGGGTAGGGGTGAACCCCAGCGCGGCGAGTTCGGCGATGAGCTCCGCGTACTCGTCGTGAAAATCTAAGTAGCCCTCCGGCGCGTTTGATAGCGCGGCTTGTTCGCGCATGGGTCCCTCTTTCATCTGCGGGATGTGGCGGCACCATGTCGTACCGTGCCGCCGAAACCCTGAAAGTGTGCACGCAGATAAGGGTGTTTGCGTGGTGTGAGACCAGCTCTTATCTGCACGAATAAGAGATATTTTTTCAAAAAAATATGCTCTTTTATCTAAATTTATCGCTGAAACTAAGCACTATTCAAATACGTGAACCCCTAACACGGTTTATTGCGGAAAGATGACAATATTTAGCGCACCCACAGGGCAAAATGTGCGTAAAGACTCGTAATCTGCACTAGAAGATGCGATAGAAAAATACGCTTACCCGCACCCGCACAGGCGAGCAAAATACGCCCCGCGCTGACTCTTATCCCAGCATTACCGGCCAACCCATGAGCCGCGGCGAAATATGCGAAACTGGAAGGATGAGCGAACACCCCCTCCCGAGCAGCATCCGCCCGCGCGCGGATCGAACTGCACACCCCGCGCCCAGCAGTGCCGCCGGCAACGAACCCAGCAGCGCCGCACACCGCGAAAAACACGAAACAGGCGGCAAGACTGAGCAGCCCGCCGAGCACCTCATCAACGTGCTCGCCGTAGAAACCGGCATTGCGCCGCACCGCATCCGCGCAGCCGTGGCGTTACTCGACGCCGACAACTCCGTACCCTTCATCGCCCGCTACCGCAAAGAAGCAACGGGCGCACTCACCGACACCCAGCTGCGCACCATCCAGTCGCGCCTGGGCCAGCTCCGCGCCCTCGAAGAGCGCCGCAACCGCGTGCTCGAAGCGCTCACCGAACGCGCCGACGAAGGCCTCATTGACCCGCTCACCCTGCTGCAGCTGCGTTCCTCGCTCATGAACGCCGCCACCATTGCAGACGTGAATGCCATCTACGCCCCGTACCGCAGCGAGCGCGTGACCCGCGCCCAGATGGCGCGTGCCGCCGGGCTTGATTCCCTCGTCGAAGACCTGCTGGAGGTGCCCCTCGCCGAGGCGCACGCCATCGCTGCCGCGTACATTACCGACGGCACCGAAGACGACGAAGACGAGAGCATTGAGGTTGCAGAGGCGGACGAGGCCCTGCAGATTCACAGTGCCGAAGAGGCCCTTGACGGTGCCCGCGCGATTCTGGTTGACCGCGCCCTCACCGACCCGGTGCTGAGCGAAAGCTCCTCAAGCGCCTGCGTGAAGGTGGCGTGATCGAGTCTCGGGTGATTGCCGGTCAGGAAAGCATCGGCGCGAAGTTCTCCGACTATTTCGCCTTCTCGGACCGTATTCGTTCCATTCCGCCGCACCGCGTTCTGGCCCTGCACCGCGCCAAGGACGCCGGCGTGGTGCGCCTGAAGGTGGACGTGGCACCCGCCCCCGCACCGCTTAGTCGCCTGCGCGGGGCCGCCCGCGCCGAGGCCGAGGCTGCTACCGAAAACTACGAGAACGTACGTTCTGCATACGAGCGTGAAGTTGCCGCCGCGCTACGCATCCCCGTGCAGGTGCTCAACACCGTCGACGACGAAGACCGCGTACTCGGCTGGCTCGCCGCCACAGTGCGCACCGCATGGCGTAGCCACCTGCGCCCGCGTCTTGCCGAACGCATCCGCCACCAGCTACTCGACGCCGCCGCACAGCACGCGACCGAGGTGTTCGCCTCCAACCTGCGCGATATTCTGCTCGCCGCACCCGCCGGACACAAGACCACCCTCGGTCTGGACCCGGGCCTGCGCCACGGCGTGAAATACGCCGTAGTCGACGGCACCGGTGAGCCGCTGCTCGTGGGTACCGTCTACCCGCACGCCCGCGCAACCAGTGGGCAGAAGCACTGCGCGAGCTCGCCGCCGCCTGCCGCGATCACGGCGTGGAACTCATCGCCATTGGCAACGGCACCGCAAGCCGCGAAACCGACAAACTCGCCAGCGAACTGATTCGCGCCCTGCGCGAGGAGGGTGCAGAAGCACCCCAGAAGGTGACCGTCTCGGAGGCGGGCGCCTCCGTCTACTCCGCCTCCGCCCTCGCAGCCGCCGAGCTGCCCGACTACGACGTGACCGTACGCGGCGCCGTCTCGATTGCCCGCCGCCTGCAGGACCCGCTCGCCGAGCTCGTCAAAATCGACCCGCAGTCCATCGGCGTGGGGCAGTACCAGCACGACGTGCCGCCCGCTGCGCTGCGCCGCGCCCTCAATGACACCGTCGAAGACTGCGTGAACGCCGTGGGCGTGAACCTCAATAGCGCCTCCGTGCAGCTGCTCGCGCACGTGGCGGGAGTGGGCACCGCAACCGCCGAACGCATCGTCGCCTACCGCACCGAACACGGCGCCTTCGCGAACCGTCAGCAGCTGCTGAACGTGCCGCGGCTGGGTGAGAAGACCTTCCGCCAGGCGGCGGGATTCATTCGTATTCGTGGCGGCGAGGAGCCTCTGGATGCCTCCGCGGTGCACCCGGAAGCCTACCCGCTCGCGCGCCGCATTATTGCCGACGCGCAGGCCCGCAACGGCGCTCGCTGGGTGTCCGGCGCCCTGGGCACCTCGGACGGTAGCGACCCGCTGGCCGGGCTGAACCCCGCCGACTACGTGCAGGAGGGCGGACAGGACGGTGCGGAGGAGGGAACCGCCGGCGTGTACACGGTGCAGGACATCTTCACCGAGCTGCGCCGCCCCGGCCTGGACCCGCGCGGCAGCTTCCGCACCGCACGCTTCTCCGAATCCGTCTCGCATTTCGAGGACGTGCGCCCCGGCATGGTGCTCGAGGGTACCGTCTCGAACGTGGCGGCCTTCGGCGCGTTCGTGGATATCGGCGTGCACCAGGACGGCCTCGTGCACATCTCGCAGATGAGCCGCGGGTTCGTGGCGAACCCGCACGACATTGTGCGCAGCGGCGACATTGTGCGGGTGCGCGTGGTGGAGGTCGACCCGGCCCGCCGCCGCATCTCCCTCTCGCTGCTGGTGGAGGACGAGAGCTAATCGTCGAAAACTGGCGGGCGAGAGTTAGTTACGAAGCGCCCGCCAGGATAGCTGATGGTTTGCCGAACAATCCAAGAACGAGCGTTCGTCAAAACCAGTCGTCGAAAGCCCGAGAAACCGCGCCACCAGGGCGCGCAAAAGCCCCGACAGGCATTATCCGTGCCTGTCGGGGCTTATGTAGGTGAGGTTCGAGCCGCTAGGCCCAGACGACACCCTAGAAGTCGATGTTCGCCGGGTCAGCGCCAATACGACCCTCGGGGGTGGAGAGCGCATCCACGGCCGCGATGTCCTCGGCGGTCAGCTTCACGTTCACCGATGCCAGGTTCTCCTCAATGCGGGAGGGGGTCACGGACTTCGGAATAGCCACGGTGCCCTTGGCCAGGTGCCACGCCAGCACGACCTGCGCCGGGGTTGCGCCGTGGCGCTCCGCAATCTCGGCCAGCACGGGGTTCTGCAGCAGGTCGCTGCCGTTACCCAGCGGGCTCCACGCCTGAGTCGCGATGCCGTACTCGGCGTGAACGGCGCGCAGCGCCTCCTGCGAGAAGTAGGGATGCAGCTCAATCTGGTGGATGACCGGAATTACGCCGGTCTCCTCGATAATCTCGCGCAGCTGCTCCTCGGGGAAGTTCGAAACACCAATGGAACGGACCTTACCCTGCTTCTGCAGCTCAATCAGCGCCCGCCAGGAATCCAGGTACAGGCCCTGCTGCGGCTTAGCCCAGTGAATCAGGTACAGGTCAACGTAGTCGGTGCCCAGCTTCTCCAGGGACGCCTCAAACGCCTCAAAAGCGCTCTCGTAGCCCTGATCGGAGTTCCACAGCTTGGTGGTGAGGAAGATATCCTCACGAGCCACGCTGGAGTTAGCGATAGCGCGGCCTACGCCCGCCTCGTTGCCGTAAATAGCGGCGGTGTCGATGTGACGGTAGCCGATCTCCAGGGCGGCGGCCACGACCTTCTCGGCGACCTCGTCCTCAACCTGCCACACGCCGTAGCCCAGCTGCGGAATGGATCGGCCGTCGTTGAACTTTACGTTGGGTACGTTGTAGCTCATGATGCTCCTTTGGAATCTATGGGGAGGCGGCGCCTCCCGAAGAGTTGCTTTGGATAGTTCTACAAGGCTACGCCCCAGAGCCCCCGTTGAGAAGAGCCGGGCCAGAATCGGGCGTGAATCTAGCCTGAGGCGTAACCAAATGACGAAAAATGACGGGTGCCAGAAATGCCGCTCAGGCGCGAGGGCTACCGCTCAGGCTCGAGGGCGGCTACCGCTCGACAGTCGGCGCAAACAGCTCGCGCACATCCTCAGCCGTCACCGCCGCGGAGGCGAACTCGCCCTCACCGACCACCGCATCGAAGAGCGCGGCCTTTGACTCCTTGAGCTGCATGACCTTCTCCTCGATGGTGCCCTCAGCGACCAGGCGGTAGACGTGCACCTCCTTGTCCTGGCCGATGCGGTGAATGCGGTCCACCGCCTGTTGCTCGGCGGCGGGGTTCCACCACGGATCCATGATGAACACGTGATCTGCCTCGGTCAGGTTCAGACCGAAACCGCCAGCCTTGAGCGAAATGAGGAACACCGGCTCCTGACCGCTCGTGAACGCCTCGATGACCTCGGCGCGGTTGCGGGTCGAACCGTCCAGGTACAGGTGGCCGATGCCCTCCTCCGCCAGGCGCGCCGAAATGCTCTTGAGGTAGCCGGTGAACTGGCTGAACACCAGCACACGGTGGCCCTTCTCGAGCAGGTCGGGCAGCTGCTGAACCAGGTAGTCGCGCTTGACCGACGACACCCCAGCGTAGGCTTCCGGATCAATCAGCGCGGCATCAAGCGCCAGACGGCGCAGCAACGTCAGCGACTGGAAGATCGTGAACCGGTTCTTGTCCATGTCCTCCAGCAGACCCAGAACCTTCTGGCGTTCACGCTGCAGATGCGTGTCATAGATGCGGCGGTGACCGGGAGCCAGCGGCAGGTTCACGCGCGTATCGTTCTTCGCCGGAAGCTCCGCCGCCACCAGCTCCTTGGTACGGCGCAGCATGAGCGGGCGGATGCGCCGGCGCAGACGAGCCGCCGTCGCCGCGGCGTGCGCCGGGTCCTCAGCGGACTCCGCCGGGCGAGCGTACAGGTCACGGAACGCACGGGCGGAGGGGAACAGGCCGTCCGCCACAATCGCCAGCAGCGCCCACAGCTCCATGAGGTTGTTCTCAATGGGCGTGCCGGTCATCGCGATCTTGGTGCGGGCGGGCATTGCGCGGGCGATGGACCAGGCGCGGGTGCCGGTGTTTTTGACGAATTGCGCCTCATCCAGCAGGAGCGCACCCCAGCCTTCGGGGGCGGACTGCTCGCCCGTGTGCTCGTCAACGGCGCCGCCCAGCGTGCGGGCGTAGCCGGTGTATGCGTCCTCGTCCATGCGCAGTAGTGTGTAGCTGGTCAGCACCAGGTGAGCCCCGGCGATGCGCTCAGCCAGCGGGGTCTTACCGGCGGTGGTTTCGGTGATGGTCACGACCTTCGCCTCGGGCAGGAAACGTTCCGCCTCCGCCGCCCAGTTGGTGATGACGGAGGTCGGCGCAACCACGAGGAAGGGTGCGAACGGCTCGCCGGGAGCCGCGGTGCTGTGCTCCTCGATGGCGTGGGCGAGCAGAGCGAGAGCCTGCACGGTCTTACCCAGACCCATATCGTCGGCGAGAATACCGCCCAGCCGCTGCTCGTACAGGAATGACAACCACTGGAAACCCTCCACCTGGTAGGGGCGCAGGGTCGCCTGCAGGCCGGTGGGCACCGGGCGCTGAGCGATAACCCGGCGGGACGCCTTCTGAGGTGCGGTGGAATCCTGAGTGCCCTTGTCGGACGCCTTTCCAGTGCCCTGTTCGGTGCTCTCTTGGGCATCTTCCAGGCCCTCAACCAGCTGCAACAGCGAACGCACCTGAGCATCCCACCGCGCGGTCGTATGCACGCTCGCCGCCAGCGACTCCAGCTCAGAGAACAGCCCCGCCTGGTGACGGTTAATGCGCAGCTCACCGCCCGCATCGTCGAGTTCGCGAGCCTCCGCAATGAGGGTGCGCAGGGTCTTAAACTCGGGTCGACGCAGCGAGAAATAGGTGCCGTTACCGAGCAGAATACGGTCCGCCCCGCGGTCGAGCGCCTCAAATCTGTGCGAACGGCACGGTCCAATTATTGACCTTTACCGCAATGCCCAGGCCGAACCAGTCACGAGAATTGCCCTCGCTCACGGTGATTTCAATCAGCGCGTCGGTTGCCTCCACGAACTCCGGTGGGGTGCCGTTAAAACGCACCTGAACAGCGGAAACACGGCGAAGCTTCGGCAGAATCGCGCTGAGCAGCTCGCGGGTTTCCCAGCCTTCGATGCGGCGCTCCTCCAGCCCGGAAAGCGCCGGGTGAGCGGCAAGAATGGCGCGCACCGAACGCAGTACACGCGCCTCAAAACGCTCATCACGAATCTCGCCGCCCTCTTCACCGGGGTAACCGAAAACCGGCAGGGAGTACACGTCGGAGCCCGCCGCAGGATTCTGTGTGCTCGCCTCCTCTGCACTGTCCTCCGCGAAGGGGTTCAGCGGGTACTCCCAACGCCAGCTCAGCTGTGCGTCGTGGCGTACCTGCTCGTCAAAGCTGATTTCAAGCACCAGATGCGGCGGCTTCACGCGCGGCAGCGCTAGCGCCGGATCGGGGGTCAGCGAGGGAATGGAGCGGCTGAGCGCGGGCAGGTACTCCTTCTGGAACGTGGCGCGTTCCGCGGCGGGAATGTGCACGGTTCCGGCGCTAATGAGCGATTCGGAGGCGGCATCGAGCGGCTCGACCAGGGGGGATGAGCGCCAGCTCCACGCCCTCGGGCAGTTCGGGCACAGCTGGGGAGTAGCGCATCCGTTCACCCTGCGCCGGGTTATTCTGCGCCGGGGCAATCGTCGGTGCGCTATTCTCAGCTTCCTCAGCCGGCGCCTTCAGCGCGTCCTTTTGCACGAAAGATTCGCGGCCCACTTCGTCCAGCGCGCCGGGGCGCGCGGTCTTCCAGTGCACCGCCTTTGCCGCCTGCTCGTACTCCTGCTGGGCGAGCCCGCCCAGGGCAAAGAAGCCGGTGCGCGGGGTGCCGATGGGGTGGCAGTGCGCGGCGGGCAGCCAGAGCTGGCGCAGTAGTTCGCCTTCGCGTCCTTCCCAGCTGAGCGCGGCTTGAAGCTGCAGTCCGGTGCCTTCTGCGTGTTTCTCTTCGCTGGCGGCGGCGTGCAGGCGCACCTGTGCGGGGCTCAGCACGGCGTAGTTCACTTCGCGACCGTTGACGAGCAGGGGCAGCCCAATATCCTCTGCGCGGGCGAGTACGTCCCAGAGCAGAGTGGAGGCAGAAGCGCTGATTGAGATCCAGTCGCGGTGCGAGGAGTACATGTTCTGCCAGGGGCGGGCAATCGAGTAGAGCTCGGCGAAGAATCGTTCGTGTTCGGGGTAGATTTCGTGCCGCCCGACGGGTCCGCCCACGCTGGATGCGAAGGTTTCCCAGCTGAGTCCGCCCTTGATCCAGCGCCCGGTTTTGGACGCCATGAGCGGGCGGGCGAGCAGGTTAATGCTGGGGGTTGCGCGGGCATATTGCGTCCGCGCGCGTAGGAACCGGAGACACTCAGTGAGAAATCCAGGGCACCGCTCACGCGCATCGAATCGATGCCCGCAAGGTCCTGACGTGCGGAAAGAATGGAGGAGAGGTCGCGCCGCCATGCCGAGATTTTTGGTGGCGGATGCCTTTGCCTGCAGGCTCGGGGAGGCGCCTAGCTCGTTGAGCGCAAAGCTTCCCTGGGGGTTTTTCGGGCTCGGCAGTCGCTGCATCGGGCGCGGGCAGTTTCGCCGCGGTGGTGAGCGCACCGGAGGCGCGTAGTGCCGCGAGCGGGTCGGCGGATTTCTTCGCCTCCGCAACGTCCGCGCTCTTTGAATCTGTGGATTCCTTTATTGCTGATTCCTTTGCGTCTGTCGCACCCTTCGCAGCGGTAGCCTTCGTTACGGCACCGGGTACGCCGACCGGTCCGGGGTGTTCGCTGAGTGCCTTTTTTTCGCTACGGAGGCGCGGTCGAGCGCGGTGAGCATGAGCGCTACGGCGTGCTTGCAGTCGGTGAGCACGGGGCAGGTGCAGCGGGCGGTGAAGGTTGCGGAGCCGCTGACGGCGGGGAAGAAGCGAATGGTCACTTCGTAGGGGATGATAGTGCTTCCGTTGACGAGCCCGGTGAGGGTTCGCTCGTCTTCGTCGTAGCTGTAGCGGATGACTTCGCGGTTGCGCTGGTAGGCGACACCGCGCTGGTAGGTGCGGTGCCCGGCCTGGCGAATAATCTGCGGTACGGTGACGGGAATTTCGGGGAAGGGGTTGTTGGCGCTCACCAGCTCATTATCGCGTATCGTGCGGGTTTGCGCCTTGTCGCCGGTCATTTGCTGGCGGCTGCCGGGCTGACTGTTGGATTGACTGTCGGGTTGGTTGCTGGGGCGACTATTGAGCGGTGGTTTGGGGCGTATTTCGTATTTTTGGCGGGGGAGTTTTTAATGCATCAAAACACCGGTATTCACATAAGATATTCCGCACCGTATCAAAAATTCATGCCATTTAAAACGTTCCCACAAGCCAAAATGCTAATAATCTAAATCTCTTTCATAAAACGCTTTACTTAACTTGAGAAAATGCTGTAAGCTAAACCCAGCTTCAAGAGTTTCGACTGATAAGCTCCGACTATGGTCGAACGCCAACCCCATGTTCACGGGTGGCTCGGATGACGAAGCGGTTTGTATTCACCACCGGAATAACCGGTGGTATTTGGTACAGACAAGAGCAACGCGAAAGGATCGCGCCACTCACGGCGCAGGTTGTCACATGTACAACGGCTCTGCAACCGAAGCAGCAATCTCTCTGAACCCCTCCCGCTCCTACCAGGAAAGCCTGCGTGCCGCAGCTGTCCCCGCGCGAGGCGGATACACCGCAGTCAGCATTGACGATTACTCCCGCATTTCTTCTAAGCGCGACGAGTTCCTGAACTTCCTTCTTCTGCCGAACCCCGAGGGTATCCCCGCTATTCAGTACGCCGGTCTGCGCGTAGCGTAGCATTAGGGGTATGAATTTCTCCGGTATGCTCCTGGACTCCGACGTTCTTGCGGAGATCCGTAAGGCGGATCCAGACCCCGCCGTGGTCGCTTTTCTGCGCCGCCGCTCGTTCCGGCACATGTACATTTCTGTGCTGAGCATTGGCGAGCTGAAGGGCCTGTACCCCTACCCGGAAACTGATCGCTGGATTACCGAACTTCTTGAGCGCTTTGGCGACCACGTTATTAATGTGGATGCGCGTGTGAGCCTCGAGTGGGCGGGCCGTCAGGCGCCGCTCGGCGTGCATGCCGTGGGTCGTGATGATGCCGGTCCGTTGCCTACCGCCGCCCTGGAGGGTCTGATGGCGGCGAGCGCGAGTGCCTATGATTTGGAGCTGATTTCTTCTAAGGCGCAGGTGTACCGCGCCTGGGGTGTTGAAGCTTCCAACCCGTGGACTGAGCAGTAAAACTTCGCCTGATACGCGTCCTCGCGTGCGCGTCTGGATGAATACCTGTGTGAATAGTTGTGAGAACCCGCTTTCGAGTGTTAATCGGAGGCGGGTTTCGTCGTTAATTCGTGGCATGATTGAAGGACGATGAAAAGCACCTCACCTATCTCGCGTTATTCCATGCCCATGCCTCTGTGGCTTCAGGGTGTTGTTGAGCTAATTGTTACTGCCCTGTTCTCTGCGCTTGCTGTGTTTGCGGCGATGTCTGCCGTGTGGGCGACCAAGGGTTTTGGCGACATGGAGTTCTCCTCCGTGGCCGCCATGTCGGCGCACCTGTGGCTTCTGATTCACGGTGTTCCTTTGGATCTTTCGGCTGCTTTTGGTGCTTCTGCCGGCACGATGACGCTGGTGCCGCTGGGTTTGAGTATTCTGCCTCTGTTGCTCTGTTACCGTTCGGGTCGTCGCCTGGCGCGCGCCTCGTATGAGGGTGAGTTTTTGATTCCGGTGCTGTCCGGTTCGGTGACTTATGCCCTGATTAGCTCGGCGATGTACGGTTGGGCGAGCCCGCATCCGCAACCTCTGCAGGCTTTGAATGCTGCCCTGGTGCCTTTGGGTATTGTGGTGGCTGGTCTGATGTGGGGTGGCTACCGTGAGGCGCGTTCGCTCTCGCGCATGGTGGGTGTTGATACTGCGGAGCAGATTTCGCAGATGAGTCAGTATTCGCGTTGGGCGGGCTCGTACGCCTGGGCTGTGGTGCGTGCCGCGGTGGTTGCTTTTGTGGCGCTGGTCGGTCTGGGCGCGGTGCTTTTGGGTATCGGTATTTTGGCTGGCTGGTCGCAGATTGTTGCCACCTACCAGGAGCTGCATGCGGGCGCTGTGGGTGATACTGCGGTGACTCTGTTGCAGTTGGGTTTCTTGCCGAACCTGGTGATTTATGCGATTGCGTGGTCGACCGGTGCCGGTTTCTCCTTTGGTGCGGGTACCTCGGTTGGCTTGACCAGTAGCGATGTTGGTACTTTGCCGATGCTTCCGATTCTGGGTGCTGTGCCCGAGTCGATGGGCACGTTCGGTCTGGTGGGTCTGCTGGTGCCGCTGGGTGCCGGTGCGATTGCTGGCTGGTGGTTCTTGCGTGAGGGTGAGGATCACCTGGATGAGTGGGTTGCCCTGAAGGTTCCGTTCCGCCCGCTGTCTGCGCTGATTTCTGCGGTGGTGCTGGGTGTGATGACCGGTATTATGACGTCGTTTGGTGCCCTGTGGCTGGGCTGGATTTCGTACGGCTCCCTGGGCATTGGTCGTTTTACGGAGGTTGGTGCTGAGCCGCTGACTTTTGCGGCGCATACCGCGTTGACGGTGGGTGCCGGCGTGACTTTCGGTATGTTGCTGAGCCGTGCCCTGGTACCGGATAGTAGCCGTGAGCTGCCTCGTTTTGCGGATGAGCGCCCGAATCTGGGTGAGCGTCTGATGAGTTTTACTGCCTCGACCCGTGAGCGTTTTGCGCAGGGCCGTGAGCGTTTTGCGGAGCGTCGTGAGGAGCGTGCGCAGGCGCGTGCGGAGCGTATGGAGCGTGAGGCTGAGGAAGCTGCGGCACGTGAGGCGGCTGAGCGTGAAGCTGCAGAGCGTGAAGCTGAGGAAGTCGCCGCTCGTGAGGCTGCAGAGCGTGAAGCAGCTGAGCGCGAGGCGGAAGAGACGGCACGCGCGCAGGCTTCCGAGAACGTTGTTGAGGCCGAGTTGTCTGTAGCATCTGAGCAGTCTGTTGTATCTGAGGTAGCGACCGGTCATGTTCCGGTGCATCCGCAGGAGCCGGTGGTTGCCGTCCCCGTGGAGGCGACCGAACAGCTGGCGCAACGTGCGGCGGCGGACGCTTTCTCAGACATCGTTGAAGAGCGTGAAGAGGCGGCTGAAGAGCCCGCCTCCGAAGAGGCTACTGCTGAAGAGAGCCCCGCTGAGCAGTACGAGCCGATTGAGGCCGTTCAGCAGGTCGATTACCTGCACTCTGCACAGGCTGAGGATTACGAGAGTATCGAAGCATCTGTTGAGCCTGCCTCCAACGAGCACACTGCATACGAACACAGCACCTATGACCCCGCCGTGTACGCTCATGACCCCTCCGAGGAGGAGACTCGCGAGCTGATTCAGGAGCCCGTCTACGAGGCTGCTGAACCTGTGGCTGCTGAGCGTGAGAGCACTGTTGAAGAGCCCGCGGAGCAGGCGCCGCGTTCGAAGGGTCGCGCGAGCCGCATTATGGCGTACTTCGGCTTTGGTATTGAACAGCCTGCCGCAGCGCAAGGTGCCGAGCCGACTGAGGGTTCCCACACTGAACCCGCCTCGCAGGATTCCGCTCAGGACCGCGCGCTTGAGCGTGCGCAGAAGCGCGAGGCGAAGAAGGCGGCCAAGGCGGCACGCAAGAAGCAGAAGAACGACCTAGAACGTGATTTTGTGGATCGTGAGCTGGATGTCCTCTCTGCCGATCAGGCGATGAGCCGCATCTTTGAGGTTCGTAGCCAGACCGGCATCCTTCCGCTGGTGACCGATGAGGCGTCTACCGTGGAGCTGCCCCCGCTGGATGTCAGCTCCTCGAAGTCCCATGGTTCTAGTGCCCAGGGCTCTAATGCGCAGGGTTCTAACGCCCGCAAGAAGAACTAGCGCGCAGAACCCCTAACGAGCTCCAGAAGAGCTAGAGCTGGACGTGCCGGTGAGCTTGTCCATCGTGCCCTGGAACTTCTGGTCGCAGGTGTACATATCGGTCTGGGTCAGCGCGGCGGCGCGGCACTCGCGGTACTCCTGCGCGCCGGGCATGAGGGCAAGACCGATGCCGCCGAGCAGGGTCATCGCGCCGTAGATAATGCTGACGCCCGCGGCAATGTAGAAGAACCAGGGGCCGCGGTAGACGGCGGTGCGCACAATCGCAATAATGCTCAGGGTAATGCCGGCGAGAGCGAAGATGAAGAGCGCCAAGAAAAGCGGCATCGTGGAGAGCACGAAGGAAGACGCCGCAAAAATCACCAGTGCGGCAGCAATCAGCATGAGCGAGGTGCGAATATTCGCTTTCTGCTGTTCGATGGGGTCGATGGGCTTACGCGGCTTCTTACCCTGAGGGGCCCGATGCGGCGGCATCATGTTCTGCGGCGCCTGCTGCGGCGCTCGCGGCGGAACCTGCTGGTTCTGCGGTGCACCGTTGTTCGGGGTGGGCTGCTGCGGTGCGTTGTTTGGAGTGTTCTGCGGGGGAGTAGACATACCTATAAGGGTACCGTCCCGTGCGCCCGCGACCTATTGAGTATGCGGCCTATTGAGTTCGCGACCTGTTGAGTTTGCGCCCAGTAAACCCTGGTGAACCCCCATGAACTCCAGTGAACCCCGGTGAGGATTCATCCCGCCGGGGTTTCTTTGTGCTCATCTTTGGGCTTTGGGTGCGTTGTGAACCTCTTACCCCTTTGGATAAGGGTGTGAGACGGGTTATACTAGTCGGGTGCGAATTGTGGTTATGGTATCCGGCTCCGGAACGAATCTTCAGTCCATCCTCGACGCTGTAGCAGCGGGCGAGCTTCCCCTCGACATTGCGGCAGTGGGCGCCGACAAGCCCTGTCTGGGTATTGAACGTGCCCAGGCGGCGGGTGTACCCACCTTCCTGGTGCAGCCCGGCGACTACGCCGACCGCCCCTCCTGGAACCGCGCGCTGGAAGAAAAGATCGCTTCCTACGACCCCGATTACATTGTGTTCGCCGGCTTCATGCGCATTGTTGACGCGCAGCTGGTTGAGCGTTTCAGCAACCGCATTATTAACACCCACCCCGCCCTGCTGCCCTCCTTCCCGGGTGCGCACGGCGTGCGTGACGCTCTGGCGCACGGTGTGAAGATTACCGGCCTGACCGTCCACTTTGTGGATGCGGGCGTTGACACCGGCCCCATCCTCGCCCAGGCGGCAGTGCCCGTTCTGGACGACGATACCGAAGAGACCCTGCACGAACGCATTAAGGTGCAGGAGCGCCGCCTGCTCGTGCAGACCATCGCGTCTCTCGCTAAATCTCACGGCGCTGAATCTGACGGCGCTGAATCCCGCGGCACTGCATCTGACAGCTAATTCCGCCCACTGATTTCGCGGCGGAATGAGCCGAGCTCAAACCCCGCCGCCCACACACGTTCCGTTGTGCCCATTTGACGCGCTCACCTTAGCGTCACGCACAGCGGCGGGGAATACCCCCACACATATCCTGTCTATCCGGGCAGGCTACGTCCATCCACCAGCTGTGCCGCCGAGAACCGGCGTGCACGTCTAAAGCATCGGAGTATTTGTGTCTCTCATTGAGCTCGATCGCGTGCCCCTGCGCCGCGCCCTCATTTCCGTCTACGACAAGACCGGTCTGGAGGAGTTCGCCCGCGGCCTGCACGAGGCTGGCGTCGCGCTGGTCTCCACCGGCTCCACCGCATCTACCATCGCGGCAGCAGGCGTACCCGTCACCGAGGTGACCGAAGTGACCGGTTTCCCCGAGTGCCTCGAAGGCCGCGTGAAGACCCTGCACCCGCGCATCCACGCAGGTATTCTGGCTGACCGCCGCAAGCAGGAGCACATCGACACCCTCGGCGAGCTGGATGTCGAGCCTTTCGACCTGGTCGTCGTGAACCTGTACCCCTTCGTTGAGACCGTCGCATCCGGTGCCGGTCAGGACGCCATCATCGAGAAGATTGACATTGGCGGCCCCTCCATGGTTCGTGCAGCTGCGAAGAACCACGACGCTGTCGCTATTGTTGTGGATCCCGCCGATTACGCACGCACCGTTGAGGCCGCTAAGAACGGTGGCTTCTCCCCCTGGACGAGCGCCGCCGCCTTGCCGCTGGCGCATTCGCCCACACCGCCGCATACGACACCGCTGTGGCTACCTGGACCGCATCCCAGTTCCTGCAGGATGAGGATGCTAACTTCTGGCCCCCGTACGCTGGCCTGGGCTTTGAGCGCAGCGAGACCCTGCGTTACGGCGAGAACCCGCACCAGCGTGCCGCCCTGTACGTTGACCCCGCCGCTGCCCCCGGTATTGCTCAGGCGGAGCAGCTGCACGGTAAGGCGATGAGCTACAACAACTACGTTGATGCTGACGCCGCTCTGCGTGCCGCTTACGACTTCGACGAGCCGGCTGTTGCCGTTATCAAGCACAACAACCCCTGCGGTATTGCTGTGGCAACCCCCGGCGCGGCTGACCCGATTGCGGACGCTCACGCGAAGGCACACGCTTGCGACCCGCTGTCCGCATACGGTGGCGTGATTGCCGCTAACCGCCCGGTGACCGCCGCTATGGCTCAGACCGTCAAGGGCATCTTCACCGAGGTTGTTGTGGCTCCCGGCTTCGAGCCCGAGGCGCTGGAGATCCTGCGCGAGAAGAAGAACCTGCGCCTGCTGGTTCTGCCCGAGAACTTCGCCCGTGAGGCTATCGAGTACCGCCCCATTTCCGGTGGCGCACTCTTCCAGGAGGCTGACCGCCTGCAGGCTGAGGGTGACGACCCGAAGAACTGGACCCTGGTCGCCGGTGAGGCAGCTGACGAGGCAACCCTGCGCGACCTCGAGTTCGCCTGGCGTGCACTGCGTTCGCCCAAGTCCAACGCTATTCTGCTTGCCGATAACGGTGCCGCAGTGGGCATCGGCATGGGCCAGGTGAACCGCGTGGACTCCTGCAAGCTCTCGGTGGAGCGCGCGAACACCCTCGGCGGTGAAGGTAACGAGCGTGCCCGCGGTGCGGTTGCCGCATCCGACGCGTTCTTCCCCTTCGCTGACGGCCTGCAGGTTCTGCTGGACGCCGGCGTGCGTGCCGTCGTGCACCCGGGCGGTTCGATCCGCGACGAGGAAGTTATCGAGGCGGCTAAGGCTGCTGGCGTGACCATGTACTGACCGGTACCCGCCACTTCTTCCACTAAACACGTGTAGCGGGCTCAGTACGCGCTGAGCTACCTGCTGTGAGCGGGGCATCCTGGGGTAAACCCGGGGTGCCCCGCTTTTATACCAGGTGCCCGTGCATCCGTATTGTGGGCAGTCGTATTTATAGAATTTTTGCTCTATTTTGCGCCGGATTTGCGCATGAGGGCGCGTTAATGGCGACCAGGATGCGCACGGATTGGCTAAAAATTCGCTAGGATTAGGTTGTGCCTAAAGTCAGCGAAGAATACAAAAAGAACAGGCGTTCTCAGATTGTAGAGACCGCCCGCGAATGCTTCATCAAGCACGGTTATCAGAAGGCTTCGATGAGCGATATTATTGCGGCCACCGGCCTGTCTGCCGGAGCGATTTATAACCACTTCTCCTCCAAGGATGAAATCATCCTGGCGGCAGCCCGCATGGACATGGCGCCCTTCGACCGCATCCGCGCCGAACAGCCCTGGGACTACGTGTTCGGGTGCCTGAAGGTGCTGGACACCCCCAAGATTCGCCGTCACCTGCTCGTCACCTGGGGCGAGGCCGTGGCAATGCCGCAGCTGGCGACCGTGGTGTCTGAGCAGCTGAGCTACCTGCGCGATCAGTCCCTGGAGCGCTACCGCGCCTGGGGTGCCGCTGAGCTGGACTTCACCGAAGAGGAGCTTGAAGAGTGGCTGACCGTTATCGGTGCCGCGGTGCTGTCGGTGCTGACCGGTTACGTGGTGCAGACCCAGCTGGTGGCTGGCGGTAAGAAGGAGAGCGCTCGTGAGGCGTACCTGGAGTATGCTTCCGCTATCCTGCGTCAGGCGTAGGGTGTGTAGACCCGCTTAACGGCCGCCGATAAGCCTGCCGGGGTGTGTTGTGCGCCCCTCGCCGGTGTTGCGCCGACGCCGTAAAAACTTCATCGTGATGCTTTGTAAAGCCCGTTTCCTTCTCGAAGGAAAGCGGGCTTTACGGTATTATGAGGTGTAGCTCATATTTTTTCATTCAGGGTTTTCAACTGGATGCGCCCGCCGCCTCCTGAAGATCGCCCGGCGCATGCCGCGGCAACCCCGATGATGAGCGACCGAAGATAACGCAAAAACACTCCCAGGAGCGTAATGTCCGAGCAGAAGATCCTCGAGATGCCCCTCGCCGACCTCGACCCCGAGGTTGCAGAAGCCATTGAGCTGGAGCGCAAGCGCCAGCAGAACACCCTCGAGATGATTGCATCCGAGAACTTCGTCCCCCGTGCCGTCCTCGAAAGCCAGGGCTCGGTACTGACCAACAAGTACGCTGAGGGTTACCCCGGCCGCCGCTACTACGGCGGCTGCGAATTCGTTGACATCGTTGAGTCCCTCGCTATTTCCCGCGTGAAGGAACTCTTCGGCGCTGAGCACGCCAACGTTCAGCCCCACTCCGGTGCGCAGGCAAACAACGCCGTTATGCACGCGCTGCTGAACCCCGGCGACACCATCATGGGTCTGTCCCTGGCACACGGCGGCCACCTGACCCACGGCATGAAGCTGAACGTCTCCGGCAAGCTGTACAACGTTGTGGCGTACAGCGTGGACGAGTCCGGCCGCGTTGACATGGAGCAGGTGCGTGAACTGGCTCTGGCTGAGCGCCCCAAGCTGATTATTGCCGGCTGGTCCGCGTACCCCCGTCAGCTGGACTTCGCTGCGTTCCGCGCGATTGCTGACGAAATCGGCGCATACCTGTGGGTGGACATGGCTCACTTCGCGGGCCTGGTGGCTGCGGGTCTTCACCCGAACCCCGTCCCGCACGCACACGTGGTCTCCTCCACCGTGCACAAGACCCTGGGCGGCCCCCGTTCCGGCTTCATCCTCTGCACCGAGGAGCTGAAGAAGAAGATTGACTCCGCAGTGTTCCCCGGCCAGCAGGGCGGCCCGCTCATGCATGTAATCGCTGCGAAGGCTACCGCGTTCAAAGTTGCCGCATCTGACGCGTTCAAGGACCGTCAGAAGCGCACCGTTGAGGGCGCACAGATCCTGGCGAACCGCCTGCTGCAGCAGGACGTGAAGGACGCCGGCGTTTCGATCGCTTCCGGCGGTACCGACGTTCACCTGGTGCTCGTTGACCTGCGCGACCACGCCCTCAACGGCAAGGAAGCAGAGGACTTGCTGCACCAGGCTGGTATTACCGTCAACCGTAACGCCGTGCCGAACGACCCGCGCCCACCGATGGTGACCTCCGGTCTGCGTATCGGTACCCCCGCTCTGGCGACCCGCGGCTTCGACGCTGAGGGCTTCACCGAGGTAGCCGACATTATCGCTTCCGTACTGTTGCCGAACCCGGACATCGCTGCGTTGCGTGCCCGCGTTGAGGCACTGTGCGCCAAGTACCCCCTCTACCAGGGCAGCGAGAACTGGTAGACCCATGAATGACCCCGTTCGCTCAGCATCCCTTCGTGGGCGCTGAGCGGGCGGGGTTATTTCGCCCTCTTACTTTTACCACCCTGCCCGCTACACCCGTCGAGGGACGTAGCGGGGGAGTGGTACCTCTAGGGGCGCACCCTAGAACTCAACACACAGACCGTCCGTTTCGGCGAACCCGCCGCAATCTATGGAAGGAAAAACAATGCCCCAGATTCTAGACGGTAACGCAACCGCCGCAGCCATCAAGGAAGAGCTGAAGGAGCGCGTCGAGGCGCTCAAGGCTAAGGGTATTACCCCCGGCCTGGGTACCGTGCTGGTCGGTGACGACCCCGCATCCCGCTCGTACGTGGGCGCTAAGCACCGCGACTGCGCAGAGATCGGTATTAACTCCATCCGTGTGGACCTGCCCGGTGACATCACTCAGGAAGAGCTCGACGCAGAGATCGACAAGCTGAACAACGACCCGGCGTGCACCAGCTACATTGTGCAGCTGCCCCTGCCCAAGCACCTGGACACCAACCGCGTGCTGGAGCGCATCGCCCCCGAGAAGGACGCTGACGGCCTGCACCCGACCAACCTCGGCAAGCTTGTGCTGAACGTTTCTGAGCCGCTGGATTCCCCGCTGCCCTGCACCCCCAACGGTGTCATTGAGCTGGTCAAGCGCCACGGCATCGACTGGAACGGTAAGAACGTTGTGGTGCTCGGCCGCGGCATTACCGTGGGCCGCCCGCTGGGTCTGCTGCTGACCCGCCGCGAGGTGAACGCGACCGCAACCCTGGCGCACACCGGTACCGAGAACCTGGACGAGGTGCTGCGCGAGGCTGACGTCATTGTTGCCGCTGTGGGTGTTCCGCACGTGCTGAAGGCTCACCAGGTCAAGGACGGCGCAATCCTGCTGGACGTTGGTGTTTCCCGTGCTGAGGACCCGGAGACCGGCAAGAAGAGGCTCTTCGGCGATGTCTCTCCGGAGGCTGCGCAGAAGGCGTCCTGGGTTTCCCCGAACCCCGGCGGTGTGGGCCCGATGACCCGCGCGGAGCTGCTGGTGAACGTGGTTGAGACCGCGGAGCGTCAGGCGGCGTAAGGCTCGCAACATTTCAGGGCTGATAACTCAAAAGGGCGGTGCCCCGGTAGAACAATCTACCGGGGCACCGCCCTTCACACTGTCATCACAAGAAAAGGCAGATGCTAGAGAATCATCTCGTAGAAGTAGGCATCGGCGAGGTACAGGGTCTCTGCGTACTCGACGGGGCTACCTTCTTCGGTGTAGCCGGTCGCGCAGACCTTGAACGCCGCCTCACCCACGGGAACCTGGTGGTTGAACGCCTCGGCGTCACCGTCGGTGAAGAGCGCAGCGCTGGTGCGTACGCGGGCGTGCTTAATGGCGTTGGGGGTGTCGGCAAGCTGGTCTAGCGAGCTCATCGCACCGGACATTTCCGCCATCATGGCGTCCAGGATGCTGCTTGCGGCGGCCTTGACAAAGTAGGAACGCTCAAAGCCAATGACTTCGTGGTTGGCAAGACGCAGACGGCGCACGAACAGCACCTGCTCGCCCACCGGCACGGACAGGTGGGTGGAAATCTCTTCGGTGGCGTCCACCCAGCGGGTTGCAATCATGCGGGTGGAGCCCTCAAAACCGCGGCGGCGCATATCGTCAACGAAGGTGTCCACACGCGGAATGTAGGTGGCGTCGGTGCGTTCGGCAACGTAGGTGCCGGAGCCCTGCACGTTGTAGAGCAGGCCGCGTTCAATCAGAACCTTCAGGGCGCTACGAACCGTCTGGCGGCTCACCCCAAAGTTCTGCTGAATCATGCGTTCGGTGGGCAGCTTATCGCCGGGCTTGCCGGGAATAATGTAGCGCTGCTCAATGTAGTGGATGACCTGCTCGTACTTCGGGCCGGGAATCGGGGGTAGCTCGTAGTGGCTCTCAGCGTTGTGAGCGGTATTTTCGGATGCGGTGGTGCCCGCAGAATGTGAGGGGGCACCGTGGTCGGTGGTCTGTGAGGAGTGTGAATTCATCACCCAATAGTTTACCGTTCAGCCAGAGAAAAAACGCGCACGAGTGAAAATTTCTCTTCCCTCAAACTGGCATAATTAAGACTATGCATTTTTCTAACACCCCTGCACCGCGCCCGAGCGGTCTGCTTCGCGTGGCGAGCGTGAATGTGAACGGTATCCGAGCCGCATACAAGAAGGATATGGCGGCGTGGTTGGCGAGCCGTGACATCGACATTCTCTGCCTGCAGGAGGTGCGCGCCCCCGACGCTATCGTGCGTGAGCTGCTGGACGAATCCCAGTGGCATATTCTGCACGCGGAGGCTGCCGCGAAGGGCCGTGCGGGCGTGCTGGTGGCGACCCGCCGCACCCCGAACTCAGCCGGTGAGGTTCTGGAGAACCAGCCAGTGGCGACCCGCTCGAATATTGGCGAAGAGTACTTTGACGATTCGGGCCGCTGGGTTGAGGCGGACTACGTTCTGCCCAACGGCAAGACCCTGACCGTGGTCAGCGCCTACGTTCACTCCGGCGAGGTCGGCACCCAGAAGCAGGACGATAAGTACCGCTTCCTGGAGCGCATGCTGGTGCGCATGCCTGAACTGGCAAAGCACTCGGACCACGTGCTCATCGTGGGCGATTTGAACGTGGGCCACACCGAGCTGGACATTAAGAACTGGAAGGCTAACCAGAAGCGTGCCGGCTTCCTGCCGGAGGAACGCGCCTACTTTGACCGCTTCTTCGGCGATATCGGCTACCGCGATGTGGCTCGTGAGCTGGCGGGTCAGGTGCCTGGCCCTACACCTGGTGGTCTTACCGCGGTAAGGCGTTCGATAATGACGCAGGCTGGCGTATCGACTACCACATGGCGACTCCGGCGCTCGCCGAAAGCGCCGTGGAAGCGGTCGTGGACCGTGCGGCAAGCTACGATGAGCGTTTCAGCGATCACGCGCCGCTCGTGGTTGACTACCGCATCGGTGAGTAAGACGCAGACCCACCTACAGATAAGTTTTTGAAGATGTGCTGCACCGTCCGCAGCACCGCATAGGAAGAACTGCACAGGAAATAACTATGGCAGACGAAAAGAAGCAGGATAAGTCCCTCATCCCTAACGCCTCTCAGCAGAAGGCACGTATCTACTCGGGTGCGCAGCCGTCGGCTGATTCGATGCACCTGGGTAACTACATTGGTGCTGTGAACAACTGGGTCGCGTTGCAGGACGACCCGAATAACGAATGCCTGTTCTTTATCCCGGATATGCACGCCATCACCGTTCCTCAGAACCCCGAGGAACTGCATGAGCGTACCCGCCTGACCGCGGCGCAGTACATCGCCTCCGGTATCGACCCGACCCGCACCCCGCTGTTCGTGCAGTCGCACGTGCCCGAGCACGCCCAGCTGGCGTGGATTCTGAACTGCTTCACCGGCTTCGGTGAGGCCTCCCGTATGACCCAGTTCAAGGACAAGTCCCAGAAGCAGGGCGCCGAGAACGCCTCAGTGGGTCTGTTCACCTACCCGATTCTGATGGCTGCCGACATCCTGCTCTACCAGGTGGACGGCGTGCCCGTGGGTGAGGATCAGCGTCAGCACCTGGAGCTGACCCGTAACCTGGCTCAGCGTTTCAACTCCCGTTTCGGTGAGACCTTCGTGGTGCCCGAGCCGGTGATTCTGAAGGAAACCGCTAAGATTTACGACCTGCAGGACCCGACCTCGAAGATGTCCAAGTCTGCGGCATCCGATAAGGGCCTGATTAAGCTTCTGGACACCCCCAAGGTCACCCAGAAGAAGATTAAGTCCGCCGTGACCGATGACGGCTCCGTCATCGCCTACGACCGCGAGGCTAAGCCCGGCGTCTCCAACCTGCTCTCCATCTACTCGGCAATGACCGGCGAGAGCATCGACGAGATTGTGGCACGCTACGAGGGCAAGATGTACGGCCACCTGAAGGTTGACCTTGCCGATATCGTGGTGGAGCGCCTCACCCCGGTGCGTGAGCGTACCCTCGAGCTGATGGACGACCCCGCCGAGCTGGACCGCCTGCTGGCTGTGGGCGCATCCGCTGCCCGCGAGATCGCTACGGTCACCATTGAGAACGTGTACAAGAAGGTTGGCTTCCTGCCTGCCGCAGCAATCTAGCGCGCTGTTCAGCCAGTCCGGCTGAGACGCCGCATTACCTGCACGATTGAGATGACAGCACAAGAGAACTCTTCGAGCCCCACGACGGCTCCTGTATCCCCGACTCTGAAACCCGGTCACCGCTACCTGAGCGTTATTGCGCACGTGAGCGGTGAGAATGTTCAGCGCCTGGAAGAGTGGAAGCGCGCGGTAGCCGGTGGTGCGGTGGCGCCTATCAGCACCCACGTGACCGTGTACCTGACGGAGCTGAACGAGTCTCTATTGGCTGCGGTGCAGTCCCCGCAGTTCCGCGAGGCGCTGGACACGCCGCGTTTTGAGGCACGCTGGGGTTCGGTACACTCCTTCCGCCCGGTAACCGAGGTGGAGTACCTGAACCTGGAGGCGGGTAAAACCGAGTTCGAGCAGATTCACCAGAAGCTGGTTGAGCTATTCGGTGCCGGCGCGGCATCCTTCCCCTACGTGCCGCACGTGACTCTGGGCCACGGCTTGAGTGAGGAGCAGGTGGCGAACGCCCGCAAGGTGTTTGACGCTCTGCCCGCCGAGCAGCGTACCTTCACCGTGGATCACCTGCACTGCTACTCCTACGATGGGCAGAACTGGGAAGAAATTGGGGGTCTGCCGCTGCGTTAGTAGCTGGCGCATAAACCCTGCATGCACAAAGAGAGATGCGACCGATAGGTTATCGGTCGCATCTCTCTTTATGTTTTCGCTAGGTTTATCTCAGTGTGAGAGCCCTAGTGGGAGTGGCCCTCATGAGCCTCGCCGGACTCGTGTGCGTCAGCCGAAGCCGAGGAGGAAGCAGTGCCGTGTGCCTCTGCCTCAACCGGTGCAGCGTTCGCAGAAGAAACACCCAGGATCTCGTTCGGAGTCTTCGGAAGCTCCACGCTCATCAGCTCCTTCGGAGCTGCCGGGTTCGACAGGGACACCGCAATGAGCTTCTTGGTCGCCGGATCGGTCACGTAGGCGGTCTTACCGTCCACCCACAGTGCCGGACGCTCGTCCTGCCACGTCTCAGACTCGGTCCACGCCTCCATGAGCTGTACGGAGCCCAGCTCCGCGCCGGTCGCCGGATCGAAGACGCGCAGCTTACCGTCGGTGGTCAGCAGCAGAGCCTCACCCTGGGGTCCGCGAGCCAGCGAACGGAAAGTGTAGCTCACGCCAGAAGGCAGGGAGTAGACGGTGCGGGTCGCCGCAACGGTGTCGATAATGGAGAACTTCTCGGGGCGCTCCAGCTTAGCGTCCTTGTCAGTCTTGTAGTCCGCCAGAACGTACTGGGAGTCAGCCTTGCCAGCCTGGTTACCCGAGCGCGAGTACGGGTCCTCGGGGTTGGTGATCTTGGTGAACTTGCCGTCCTTGTAAACCAACGCACCGTCGGTGCAACCGATGGTGAACGCGCCGTCCTTAGCGATGGCTTCACCGTGAACGCCGGGGCATGCGGGGCTCTCGGTGACGGTCTTACCCTGCGCGTCCACAACGGCGGCACCGGTGCGGGTCTTGGAGTCGCCGACTGCTACCAGGTACTGGTCATTGGGCAGCGGGATTGCGAAGCCGTGGTGCGGCTTCGGCAGGGTGACGGTGGTGGTCTCCAGGGAGGATGCGGTGCGCTTGTCGTGGGTCAGCTTCGCCGGGTCGTACACAGCGAAGGAGCCGGTGCCGTCAGCGAATGCCGCGACCTTGCCGTTGTCCTTTGATGACGTGACCGGTGTGGTCAGCCGCCAGAGACAGCGAAGACAGCGACGGGGAAGTGGTGTAGTAGTGCGAGTGGTCGCCGTGCGCTACGGACCATACGCCGGTGTCCAGGAAGGTGTAGCTGTTGCCGTCTGCAACGACGAGGTGGCGGTTATCGCCAGCGTCAGAGAGGCGCAGGAAGCCTTCCTTGGGGATGTCTGCGAGCAGCTTCATGTCCTTGGCGTCGTAAACGAGCACGCCGCCGTCGTAGGTGATGGCAACGCGGCTTGCCGCGCCCTTGCCTTCGGTGATGGATGCGGGGGTAGCGCTCGCGGAGGTGGAGGCGCTGGGGCTGGTCCGTGCGTTCTGGGTGGTCTGGGAGCCGCAGGCGGTCAGTGCGAGGGCGGCTACAGCGCCGAGTGCACCGGCGCGGGTGAGGAAAAACTTACGGGTCATGTGCATGCACCAAGATTAACATGAGAATGGTTCTCTATAGTGGTTGATCCTTGGCTTGTATCAGACTCTGGAAGTGCAACCTACACAGGGCGCATAAGACATTCTGCCCCTGCTCAGCCGCATGGAGTATCCTTCCGCGTCCCACTAGGCAAAAGCCTTGAAACCGCCCGCAAAATGAGCCATTAGGGCAAAAGAAAACCGGCTCCCTTCCGAAAAGAAGAGAACCGGTTTTGAAAGAGGTGTCTTTTGCTCGAGTAGGGGTCATTGCCCACTCAGGGTTAAAAATTTAGAGGAGGTTGTTCAGGCCTCGCGCCTTAATCTCGCCCACGGCATCCTTGACAGCCTGTGCCTTGGAACGCGGGGCGACCAGCAGAGCATCGGGGGTGTCAACCACAACGATATCGTCCAAGCCAATCACGGAGATCTTACGCTCGGTGTTCGCGACAATAATGCCGGAGCAACCGTGGTTAATGACGTTGTCCTTTTCGCCGAGGATGGTCAGCTCTTCGCCGCTCTTCTCGGTGTTCAGGCGAGCCACAGCGTCGAAGTCTCCAACGTCGTCCCAGCTGAAGGAGCCGGGAACCATGGCGACGTCACCCGCTACCGCTGCGGGCTCAGCCACAGCGTAGTCGATCGCGGTCTTCGGCAGGGTCTCCCACACGCGGTCCATAACAGCCTCACGCTCGGGGGTGTCCCAAGCGTTAGCGATCTCCATAATGCCCGCGTACAGCTCGGGCTCGTTTGCCTCGAGGTGCTTGAGCATCAGGGCTGCCGGTGCCACGAACATGCCTGCGTTCCAGGTGTACTCACCGGAATCCAGGTACTTCTGTGCGGTAGTGGTGTCCGGCTTTCCACGAAGGTGTCCACGGCGTGAGCATTGGGAGCGCCTTCGATGCCCAGGGACTCGCTGGCATGAATGTAGCCAAACGCGCTGGAGGGCTCGGTGGGGGTAATGCCAATGGTGACAATCTTGTTGGTTGCCGCGGTGATGACAGCTTCGGTCACCACGCGGTGGAACTCGTCCACCGGGCTGATGACGTGGTCAGCTGCGAAGGAGCCGATGATGGCGTCCGGTTCGCGGCGGTGGATGATAGCGCAAGCCAGGCCGATAGCTGCAGCCGAATCCTTGGGGGAGGGCTCCAGTACCAGGTCAGCGGCACGCAGTTCAGGAATCTGCTGGGTAACCGCATTGGCGTGCGAAGTGCCGGTAACTACCATGACGGAACCGTTGCTGAGATCGATGAGACGGTCGTAGGTGTCACGCAACAGGGAATTGCCCGACGAGGTAAGGTCGAGCAGGAATTTCGGGGCATGCGCGCGGGACAGGGGCCACAAACGCGAGCCAACACCGCCGGCGGGAATGAGCGGGCGGAATCGAGTGAGTGCAGTATTCATCGCTTCAAGAATAGCGGGTGAATTTGTCATATATCGAATTCTTTTAGGTTTTAACAAAAAAGTGTCAGGCGGCTCTCATTTAGGTGATGTTTGAGGTTAGGTTAAGGTAAGTTCCGTACAAACACAGGGGATTAGGGGATATCGTAAAGAAAATGTGCCCTAATTTGCTTTTAGAACCTGTAAAAAAACCCTAAACAGGGTGTCAGTAAGCTGTGAATTTACCTGATATCTTGGAAGTAACAGACGAACAAAAAGCAGTCGGTGAGCACACAGCTGTGCCTGGAAGCTGGGGCCTAAAAATGCGGTACCAGAACCCAGACGCTCGCCGTCGCAGCAGGAGGTTATTCAGTGTTGAATGGTTCTAAAGGAACCCTCTACCGCGGCCGCTGGGGCATGTGGTCCTGGGTTGCTCATCGCATTACCGGTATCGCGATTTTCTTCTTCCTTCTTGTACACATCCTAGATACTGCCGTCGTGCGTATCTCCCCGGAGGCCTACAACGGTGTACTGAGCCTGTACAAGAACCCCATCATGGGCCTGGGCGAGACCGCGCTTGTCGCCGCCATCGTCTACCACGCGTTCAACGGTATTCGTATTATCCTTATTGACTTCTGGGGTAAGGCAACCAACTCGCACGTGGAGCACATCCAGGCGAAGAACAAGGACGGCAACGTCGAAATCAGCCAGAAGGCAACCTACATGCACATCAAGATTCTCTGGGTTGTGCTTTTCCTCTGGGCAATCACCGTTGCTGGCTTTGCCGCACGTCACCTGCCGATCGTTTTCTCGCACATGGGAGGTCACTAAACTATGGCTACTCCGCTTAAGCCCCGCACCTATGTACCCCGTCTGCGTGACAACCGCATCGACGGTGTGAAGTACAACCGCTCCTCCTCCAAGCGCAACAACTTTGAGATGTTCGCTTGGCTGGGTATGCGCCTGTCCGGCGTCGTACTCGTCGTGCTGATTTTCGGTCACCTGTTCTCCAACCTCATGGTCGGTGACGGTATCCACGCCATCGACTTCGGCTTCGTGGGCGGCAAGTGGGCTAACCCCTTCTGGCAGGTCTGGGATCTGCTGTTGCTCTGGCTGGCTATGCTGCACGGTGCTAACGGCATCCGCGTCATCATCGATGACTACGCTGAGAAGGACCGCCTGCGCGTTTGGCTGAAGGTCATTCTCTTCGCAGCATGCGCATTCGTCCTGCTGGTTGGTACCCTCACCATCTTCGCGTTCGACCCCTGCCCCTCCGGCGCAGCGGCTGAACTGCTCCCCAGCTTCTGCTCGGCACGCTAACGGCGACGTATCCGAGACAAACGAAAACATCTAAAACACAGAAAGAACATCATGCAGGTACATAAGTACGATGTAGTGATCGTCGGTGCCGGTGGCGCAGGTATGCGTGCCGCCATTGAGGCCGGTCAGCGAGTTCGCACCGCGGTACTGACCAAGCTATACCCCACCCGCTCCCACACCGGTGCGGCACAGGGTGGCATGTGCGCCGCTCTGGCAAACGTTGAAGAGGACAACTGGGAGTGGCACACCTTTGACACCGTCAAGGGTGGCGACTACCTGGTCGACCAGGACGCAGCAGAAATCATGGCTAAGGAAGCTATTGACGCTGTGCTCGACCTGGAAAAGATGGGTCTTCCCTTCAACCGAACCCCCGAAGGCCGCATTGACCAGCGCCGCTTCGGCGGTCACACCCGTGACCACGGTAAGGCTGCTGTGCGCCGCGCATGCTACGCAGCTGACCGTACCGGTCACATGATTCTGCAGACCCTCTACCAGAACTGCGTTCGTCACAATGTGGAGTTCTACAACGAGTTCTACGTTCTCGACCTGATCCTGGTCAAGGACGAAGAGGGCAAGCCCCGCCCCGCCGGCGTTGTCTCTTACGACCTGGCAACCGGCGAGGTCCACGTCTTCCAGGCTAAGTCCGTGATCTTCGCATCCGGCGGCTGTGGCAAGATCTTCAAGACCACCTCCAACGCACACACCCTCACCGGTGACGGCATGGCTATCGCACTGCGTGCAGGTCTGCCCCTGGAGGACATGGAATTCGTTCAGTTCCACCCGACCGGCCTGGCTGGCCTGGGCATTCTCGTTACCGAGGGTGCTCGTGGTGAAGGCGGTATTCTCCGTAACGCTGACGGTGAGCGCTTCATGGAGCGCTACGCACCCACCATTAAGGACCTCGCACCCCGCGATATCGTGGCACGTGCAATGGCAAACGAGGTGCGCGAAGGCCGCGGTTGCGGTCCCCACAAGGACTACGTGCTGCTGGACCTGACCCACCTGGAGCCCTCCCACATCGACGAGAAGCTGCCCGATATTACCGAGTTCGCTCGTACCTACCTGGCAGTGGAACCGCACCACCAGCCCATCCCGGTGTTCCCCACCGCGCACTACGCAATGGGCGGTATCCCCACCAACAACGAGACCGAGGTCTACCGCAACAGCGAAGAGACCATCCCCGGCCTCTACGCAGCTGGTGAGGTTGCTTGTGTGTCCGTCCACGGTGCAAACCGTCTGGGCACCAACTCCCTGCTGGACATCAACGTGTTCGGTAAGCGTGCAGGCCGCAAGGCAGCCGAGTACGCAGCATCCGCTGAGTTCGTGCCGGTTCCGGACGACGCAGCAGATCGCGTTCTCAACATGCTCAACGGCATCCTCGAAGGCAAGGGCACCGAGAAGGTTGGCGCTATCCGCGCAGACCTGCAGAAGGCTATGGAAGCTGACATGCAGGTGTTCCGTACCGACGAGACCATCCGCGCAGCACTGGCAACTATCGCTGAACTGGAAGAGCGCTACAAGAACATCGCCATCCAGGACAAGGGCAAGCGCTTCAACCTCGACCTGCTCGAGGCTGTTGAGCTCGGCTTCCTGATTGAGCTGGCAAAGGTCATGTCCGTTGGTGCGCTGCACCGTAAGGAATCCCGTGGCGGTCACTACCGCGAGGACTTCCCCAAGCGTGACGACGTCAACTTCATGAAGCACTCGATGGTTTACCTCGACCCCGAATCCGAGTTTGAGGGTGTCAAGGGCCTGCGATTCGAAACCAAGCCCGTTGTCTACACCCGCTACGAGCCGAAGGAGCGTAAGTACTAAAATGGCTGAAAACGAACTCCCCGAACCGGAATCCGTCAAGCTGTTTGAGGGTATGACCGGCGGCGACTCCGACTCCATCCCCACCTACGATGTGGTCATCAAGATTCGTCGCTACAACCCGGAAGTTTCCTCCGAGGCGTACTGGGACGAATTCCCGCTGACCATGTACCGCACCGACCGCGTGCTCGACGCTCTGCACAAGATTAAGTGGGAAGTAGACGGCTCCGTCTCCTTCCGCCGCTCCTGCGCACACGGCATCTGCGGCTCGGACGCGATGCGCATCAACGGCCGTAACCGCCTGGCTTGCAAGACCCTGCTGAAGGACCTTGACCTGACCAAGCCGATTACCGTTGAGCCCATCAAGGGTCTGCCCTGCGAGAAGGACCTCATCGTTGACATGGAGCCCTTCTTCCAGGCATACCGTGAAATCATGCCGTTCTTCATCAACGACTCGAACGAGCCTGAGCGTGAGCGCCTGCAGACCATTGAGGACCGTGCACGTTTCGATGACACCACCAAGTGCATCCTCTGTGCAGCATGTACCTCGTCTTGCCCGGTCTTCTGGACCGACGGCCAGTACTTCGGCCCCTCCGCTATCGTGAACGCACACCGCTTCATCTTCGACTCGCGCGACGATGCAGGCGACCTGCGTCTGGAAATCCTCAACGACAAGGAAGGCGTGTGGCGTTGCCGCACCACCTTCAACTGCACCGAGGCTTGCCCCCGTGGCATCCAGATCACCAAGGCTATTGCCGAGGTGAAGCAGGCAATCCTGAGCCGCTCGCTCTAATCTGAGCATGCGGTATCAGCTGATACAGCATTGACGATTCAAGCCGTCACCCGCACCGGGTGGCGGCTTGAATCGTTTGACAGAAAAAGTCTGATGGAAATGATGGCCCAGAGCATTTTTCGGGGGCTCGGGCGCGCACAAAAACTCTTCACAATCTGTCATAAAGTCATAGATATTCTCGAGGGCTGTCAGAAAGAGGGAACGGGTAGGTAAACCCCGGTGAGCGGCGTTATTCTACTGTGTATGGTTTTTGCTAATTCTCGCTACGATTTGTCCACCCCCGTCTTCGATGACTGGGTGGAGCGCATGATGGGTACCCTCGTGCAGTTCCGCCGCGAAGTGCACGCCAACCCGGAGCTTTCCTTCCGCGAGGTGGTGACCACTGAGCGCCTCATGAACCGACTGCGAGAAGCCGGCATGAATCCTGTTGCTTGCGAAGGCACCGGCTGCTACGTCGATATCGGAAGCGGTCCCTTCGCCGTGGCTCTGCGTGCCGATATTGATGCTCTGCCCATTGTTGAGCAGACCGACCTGCCCTATGCCTCCACCGTGCCCGGCGTGATGCACGCCTGCGGCCACGATATTCACCAGACCGTCATGCTCGGTGTGGCGCTGGCACTGCACGAGCTGAACGAGAAGACCCCGCTGGGCCGTAGCGTCCGCATTCTTTTCCAGCCCGCTGAGGAGCAGCTGCCCGGCGGTGCGGTGCAGATGATTTCGCAGGGTCTACTCAAGGATATTCCGCGTGCTTTCGCTCTGCACTGTGACCCGAAGGTGGACTTGGGCCAGATCGGTACCCGCATCGGTGCGATTACCAGCGCCTCGGATACCGTGAAAATTCATCTGAGCGGTCACGGCGGCCACACTTCTCGCCCGCACCTGACCGAAGACCTCATCTACGCCATGAGCCAGATTGCTGTGCAGGTTCCCGCCGTGCTGACCCGCCGCACTGACGTACGTTCGGGTGTGCTGGTGGCATGGGGCCAGGTCAGTGCTGGCGTTGCCCCCAACGCTATTCCCGCCGAGGGCTACCTGGCGGGTACCATGCGTTGCCTGGACGTTGAGGTTTGGCGCCAGGCAGGCAACCTGCTGGACGAAGTGATCGAGCAAGTCGCTGTACCCTTCGGCGTGAAGGCGCGGGTGGAGCACATCCGCGGCGTACCCCCGGTCGTGAACACCGATCTGGAAACCACCATGCTCGAGAACGCAGCCCGCGCCGAGCTGGGCGAGGACTCCATCGTGCTGGTCGAGCAGTCCATGGGTGGCGAAGACTTCGCGTGGATGCTGCAGGAAGTTCCCGGTTCCATGTTCCGCCTGGGTACCCGTGCCCCCGGCGACCCCACCTATGATCTGCATCAGGGCGATTACGCCCCGAGCGAGCAGGCAATCGGCATTGGTGTGCGCGTCATGGCGGCAACCGCCCTGCGCGCCGTCCGCTTTGAACTGGCGAAGGCTGCGAAGGCTGCGAACCCCATCCGCGATGAGGCGCGCTAAAGAGCCACTCGAAAGCTTATGAGTCAGGTGTAAAGACGCGACTATCTCGCCACATCAAGCCTTGAAAGCTGTACAAGTTTCACCTCGTCACCTCTCACCGAGTGACGGGGTGAAACTCTATGCACGCGATAGAATTAAAGGGATTATGAGGACATTTGCGTTATGTTCCCGACCCCGTGCCCACACACCCTCGGGGGATGAAGGAAATGGCGCATCATCACACGGCGCACGCCGGAGGAGGACACCCAATGAGCTTCTTTGGAATCGGCAAGAAGAAGTTGGATGAACAATCGCGCGAAGAACAGAGCGCCGAAACTGCCAAGGCTCAGAAAGAACAGGCAAACGAAGACGCTCCCAAGAGCGCACGACTGAGCGAAAAGATTATGGAACAGCAGCAGTGGGAGGACTCCCTGCGCCGCTTCGTGAAGTCTGAGAGCGCACGCCACCAGAACCAGGACGAAGAGCAGAGTGAAGAGTACCGTGCTGTTGAGGATCTCAAGCGTGCCCTCCTGCACGATGACGAACAGGTTGAAGAGAATCCCTCTGCTGAGGAACTGACTGAAGAGCAGGTTGAGGAGCAGGAGCGCCGTAGCCTGTTGGCGGCGCTTGGTGCTTTCCCCCAGGAATCTGAGGAACCTGTTGAGGTTGAGCAGGTCGCTAAGATCCAGGACATTGAAGAAGATGCTGCTCCGGTTGCTGAAGCACCCGAGCCGGCTACCCCTGCGTTCCTGCGTGATGATGAAGAGGTTACCTCTGAGGCTGAGGAAGCGTCGGTTGATGCTGAGGAGCCGAAGGATGCTGCGGAGGATGCGCGATCCCAGTTTGAGAAGCACCTGCGTGCTGTGCGTGCTGAGAACACCGAAGATGAAGCCGATGAAGAACCTGAGGTGACTGCACCCGCAGCTGTAGAGGCAACTGAGGAAAAGTCGGAGAACACTCATTCTGTATCTGAGGCTTCTTCCGCCGATGCTGAGGAAACCCTGACTGTTGAAGACATGAAGGCAGCTCGTACCCGCGCCGCCGTCACCGAGGCACAGAACGCTGGTCTGGATGATTTGGCGGCAGCCTACGCGGCACGCCTGGGCATCACCCTCGATAGCGAAGAAGAGACCTTTAGCGAGGTTGCTTCCGACGAGGTGACCGCTGAGGAAACTACTACTGAGGTAGTTGCTGAGGATGCAGACTCTGCTGAATCCGCTGAGATTACTGAACCCGTCGAAGAGGCTGAAGAAGAACAGATTGAGGCTGTCGTTGAGGCACCCGAACTGTTGGCGGCTGAAATCGCTGACGAGGAGAACGCGGTTTCTGACGAGACTGAGCTGATGTCTGCTGTATCCGTTGAGGAGAAGCGTGATGTGTCCGTCTCTGAAGCGCCCGAGGCTAAGGACTTCGACGCTGAAGAAGAGAACACCGCTGAGCTAATTTTTGATGCTTCCGCTGTCGAAGAAAGCGCAGCGGAAGAACCCGCTGTGGAAGAGACCGAAAAGGTAACCTCCGAGCCGGTAGCATCCGGAACCAAGGTTGAGGACTCTGCATCTGGGGAATCTGAAGACACCGACTCTGCGGACGACGAGCCCGCCAAGAGCACCTCTGCAGCTCCTGGTGTCGCGCTTGCCGCCGCTGTTGCGGCACCCGCCGCTGCGGTTGCTGCTTCGACTGCCTTCAAGAGCGAAAACGCGGATGAGAAGGCAGAGAAGGGCAACTCCCAGGGCGTCGCATTGACTGCAGAGGGCATCGACAAGAAGGAAGCCGAGAAGCACGAGGCTACCTCGGCTACCGGTGAAGAATCCGCTGAGGAACCCGCCGCTGAGCTGAAGGAAGCCGAGCAGAAGCTCAGCGAAGACGAAGCTGAACTGGTTGCCGAATCCATCATCCTGAGCGAGCCCGTTGAGGGCGCGGCAACCCTGCCCGCTCTTACGGAGCAGTGTGCCCTCTACGGCCTCGCGGAGCTCATGCGTACCCGCGGTTCGGGCACCATGAGCCTGGAACTGCGCCAAGTTGATGAGGACATGCACTACCGTCTGCTGCACCGCGGTCGCGAGGTCGAAACCGGCATTGTTGTGCCCGGCATTGACTGGTTCGCACCCGTGGCGGCACTGTACACCGAGGCTCAGCAGGCCGGCGCAACCTGGAACCGCGCGGCGGTCTCCCTGAACCCGCGTCTAGGTGACGGCCTGGAGGTTCACGCATCCTACCTGGGTATGGCGGACGGCCAGACCACCCGTGAGAGCTTCCTGCTGGAGGGCACCGCTGTCGAGGCTAAGCCCGTTGCGACCGCTGAGGCCGCTGAGGCTACCGTTCAGAGCGTTGACTCGGTTGAGGCTGAACGTGAGGCTATTGAGCGTGAGCTGGAGGCTGAGCTTGCTCAGAAGCAGGTAGCTAACGAGGTTGAGGCCGCTGTTGAATCTGCTGAAGAGCCCGTTGCTGAAACTGCTGAAGAGCCTGCCTCTTCGGGCCTGGCGGCTGCTGCAGGTCTTGCTGCGGCCGGTACTGCTGTGGCTGGTTCTGCTGTCGCTTCTGCGCAGGAGAAGGAAGACGTAGAGGAGGCTGTTGAAGCTTCTGCCCAGCCTGCCCAGGCTGAGTTTGCGCCGGTTGAAGCTGAGTTCGAGCACGATTACGAGAACGACCCGGTCTTCGGTGAGGCTACCGTAGAGCCCGAAACCGAGCATGCCGAAGAATCTGCCGCTGAGGCAGTCGCGGCATCTGCCGAGGACTCTGTAGAGCCCGGCGAAGATATGGAAGCAGCCCTGGCTACCATCGTTGCCAACGCTCAGAAGAAGCTGGACGCTGAGGAAGCACCCGCTGAGGAAGTTTTGGCTGCCGAGGAGCAGAAGGCTGCCGCCCCCGTGGTTGCTGAGTCCTTCACTCTGGATCGTACCCAGCCCGTTGAGGAATCCGCAGAAGAGCCGGTAGCAGAGAAGGCTGAAGAGCCTGCCCTGCCCGCGTTCCTGGACGACTCTGAACTGCTGCCCGAGAAGGAAACCTCCGCTGCTTCCGCTGAAGCACCCGCCGAGGAACCTGCCCTCGTAGACGTTGAGCCTGCCGCTGAGAGCGCATCTGTGGCTCCCGGTCTGGCTGGTGCTCTTGCCGCAGCTGCCGCTGTGGGCACCGCCGGTGCTGATGCGAAGGCAACCGAAGCAAAGGCATCTGAGTCGAAGGCTGCCGAGGTAAAGGCTCCTGTCGCTCAGGAAGAGCCCGCTGAGAAGGTCGCTGAGCTCAAGACCGTTGAGGTGACCCCCGCAGCTAAGATTGGTGAGGTTTCCGCCGCGGCTGCGCCCGCCTCCGAGGCTACCGCTCAGACTGCACCGGTAGCAGAGGCGACACCCGCTGCGGCGACCACCCCGGTTGCCCTGCCGGAGAGCACCCCGGCAGGTATCTCCTCCAGCATCTCGGCATCCGCGCTGAGCGAGCTCAACCAGCTGCCCACCATCGTGGCTGAGCCGGACACCCCCTCCGCCGCGGTGCAGAGCCCGCTGGTCCCCTCGGAGACTCAGTTGGCATCCGGCAACCTGGTTTTGACGGAGGCTCAGGTTGCTCAGCGTCTGGCGCCGGTCGTCGAGCACCTCTTCAGCGAGAACGGCACCGCAAAGGACGCCACCACCGTGCTGATTCGTGTACGCGCTCTCGGCTCCTACTACGACGCCCTGACCCACGTGCGCCGCAACGGCTTCTGGGAGCAGGTCCGCACCTTCGAGCTGATTCCCGAAACCCTGCTGGACATTCCGGCACTGAAGACCGACTCGTACAGCGAGGGTGAGGGCTCGCCGCTGGCTATGAGCCTGACCTTCACCCCGGGCGTGCCGGTTCAGGCGGCATTCGATTATGCGAATGAGCAGGCGTTTGTCACCTACCCGCGTCCGCTGGATGCTGAGCGTTACGTTGAGGAGCTGCGCATGTTCCCGCGTCTGGGTTCGAAGATCCCGGCTCATATGACGAGCGCGCTTTCGCACTGGAACCTCTAAAACCTTGTAAGGTGCGCCGCGCCGGCTCCCCGTGTGGGGGTCGGCGCGGCGCGCTATGTTTGTCATTTTTTCGACGAGGAAGATTGTTATGACTGATACCCCTAATACTCCTGAGGCTTCTGCGGCGCAGAACGTTCAGGACACTGCCGCCCGCGCGGCTGAAGCCTTTGGCACCCTGGTGGAAACCATGGCGCTGTTGCGCGCACCGGGCGGTTGCCCGTGGGATGCTGAGCAGACTCACGCCTCCCTAATCCGCTACCTGGTGGAGGAAGCCTACGAGGTTGTCGAGGCGGTAGAAACCGGTGGCGCGCCGAATATGCCGCTGTTGCGTGAGGAGTTGGGCGACGTGCTGCTGCAGGTGGTGTTCCATTCCGATATTGCTGCGGCAAACCCGCAGGGCTTCGACATTGTGCAGGTGGTTGAGGGCCTTGTGCAGAAGCTTCGTTCGCGCCACCCCGATGTGTTCGCAGCTGAGTCTGAGAGCTCTTCGGAGGCGCCCCGCACCGCAGCTGAGCAGCAGGCGGCGTGGGATGCGTTGAAGAAGAAGGAGAAGAGTGACCGTGGCGCGCTGGACGGTATTCCGCCGCATCTGCCGGCGCTCGCTATGGCTGAGAAGACTGCTGTGAAGGCACGTAAGGCGGGTATTATTCTGCCGCCGGAGCCTACGAGCATGGAGGACGACCTGCGCTATATGCACACTGAAGAGGAGTTCGGCGAGCTGCTCTTTGCGTTGGTGAGCCGCGCACAGCGTAATGGTTTGGATCCGGAGCGTGCCCTACGTTCGTACACTCGTCGCTATATTGCTCAGCATACGCATGATGAGCCGAGCTATTAGAAACGGTGGTTGAGTTCTTCTGTGAGGCGCTTTGAAATCTGTTCTCTGAGGGAATAAGAGGTTTCAAAGCGCCTTCTGTTTGTTTGGGGTTGTGTTGGGTGGCCGTGAGGATGCTCGTGGCACATGCCCCGGCATTTGGGCTCATGTTGTGCTTTGGTCGAGTACCCACACCCTCCCAATGTGGGGGAGTGTGGGTCTTGTTCCGCTTTGTAGCGCCTGACTAAGGGTTATTTAGACCTTCAATAAGGCAATAAAAAAAGCGGTGGCAACTAGTGTGTTTGTGTGGGAGTTTTGCTAGAATTTAGGGGACGCGACTTGTCCACTACCGGGTGAGCCGTTCACATCCTTGACATCTCATAAGGAGAACAATTCATGGCTGTTATTACCGCAGTTCACGCACGCCGATCCTGGATTCCCGTGGCAACCCGACCGTTGAGGTTGAGGTTCTGCTCGAAGACGGTGCTTTCGCACGCGCAGCTGTGCCCTCGGGCGCATCCACCGGTGAGTGGGAAGCTGTTGAGCGCCGCGATGGCGACAAGTCCGTATACCTGGGCAAGGGTGTTCTGGGCGCAGTGAAGTCTGTTATCGAAGAAATCGCTGAAGAGGTCATCGGCATTGAGGCTTCCGACCAGCGCGCTGTTGACGCAGCCATGATTGCTCTGGATGCAACCAACAACAAGGGCAAGCTGGGCGCAAACGCAATCCTGGGTGTCTCCCTGGCTGTTGCTAAGGCAGCTGCTGAGTCCGCTGATCTGCCCCTGTACAAGTACCTCGGCGGCCCGAACGCTCACGTTCTGCCCGTCCCCATGATGAACATCCTCAACGGTGGTTCTCACGCAGACTCCAACGTTGACATCCAGGAGTTCATGATTGCTCCCATCGGCTTCGACAACTACTCTGACGCTCTGCGCGCAGGTGTTGAGGTTTACCACTCCCTGAAGTCCGTGCTGCACGACCGCGGCCTGGCAACCGGCCTGGGCGACGAGGGTGGCTTCGCACCCAACCTGGAGTCCAACGCAGCTGCACTGGACCTGATCGTTGAGGCAATCGAGAAGGCTGGCTACAAGCCGGGCGAGCAGGTTGCACTGGCACTGGACGTTGCATCCTCCGAGTTCTACAACGACGGCGCATACGAGTTCGAGGGCCAGAAGAAGTCCGCAGCTGAGATGAGCGCATACTACGCTGACCTCGTTGCAAAGTACCCCCTGGTTTCCATTGAGGATCCCCTGGATGAGAACGACTGGGAGGGCTACAAGACCCTGACCGAGCAGATCGGTGACAAGGTCCAGATCGTCGGCGACGACCTGTTCGTGACCAACCCCGAGCGCCTGGCTCGCGGTATCGAAGAGGGCGCAGCTAACGCTCTGCTCGTGAAGGTGAACCAGATCGGTTCGCTGACCGAGACCCTCGACGCAATGGAGCTGGCACAGCGCCACGAGTACCGTTGCATGGTTTCTCACCGTTCCGGTGAGACCGAGGACGTCACCATCGCTGACCTGGCTGTTGCAACCAACGCTGGCCAGATCAAGACCGGTGCTCCCGCACGTTCCGAGCGCGTTGCTAAGTACAACCAGCTGCTGCGCATTGAGGAAGAGCTGGGCGAGGCAGCTGTTTACGCTGGCAAGTCCGCATTCCCCCGCTTCAAGGCATAATGACGCTTGAAGGTTGCGGGATGTTCTGCTGAACGTCCCTGAACAGGCCGGGTCGAACCCGATACATAGTGATGTAATTCATCACGTCATGTATTGTGGGTCGGCCCGGTTTTTCCTTGTCAGCGCCATATAATCAGTCATATACGTTCACTCACGCATCACATAGGAAAATCATGACTGTTTGTTATCTCATCCTCGCCCATAAGTACCCGGAGCTGTTCAAAAAAATTGCTCAGCATATTTTGAACTCGGGCGGTGTCTGCGTTGCCCACATTGATAAGAAAGCAGATATCGATGATTTCTACGTCGAGGGCGTATCTTATGTCCGCGAACGCGAAAACGTGCGTTGGGCAGGTTACTCTGCTGTGAAGGCAACTCAAAAAATGCTAGCCCAGGCATTGAAAGAATATCCGGAAGCAACTCATTACGCGTCCATTACAGGGCAGTGCTACCCTGTACGTCCTCTCCGCGAATACGCTGATTATCTTGCTCGACCCGAAAATCTGGAGCATTCTTGGGTAAGCTTCTATGCGTTAGCCCCCGGAATGCGTAACTACGTCCTGGTGCTGTACCGGGAATATAAGGACTTTGAAGGCCTACTGCCTGAAGGGATTATCCGCAGGGGCGTACACAAAGTGTGTTATAAGATTTCACGACTGTTCCCCCGCAAGAATTTGCCGATTCAGTTTTATCAGGGGTCGGCTTATTGGACGGTGTCCCGTTCGACTGCACTTCAGGTGATGGACTTTTTGAAAACTCCGACGGGCCGAGAGGTCACCAAGATTTTCCGTTCTGCCCCTATGCCTGACGAGATGTGGATGCAGAGTATACTCCTCAATATACCCGCTCGTGAGAATGCTGAGGCCTGGGAGACCGACGGCCAGTTGGCACCGGGCACAAAGCATTCGGAGAACCATGCAAATCACCATTACATTGACTGGAGCGGGAATGGCGCCCACCCTGAGGTGCTTACCGAGAAAGATCTCCCTGTCATCCTCGAATCAGGAAAATGGTTTACGCGTAAGGTTGAGCCCCAGGCATCTGCCCAGCTCATTGATGCTCTGGATGCCATCCAGCGCGGATAATGATGGGTTCTCCCCTTCAATTCAGGGGTGCTTTTAACGAGAGGCGACGCTATCTCCGTTGGGGGTAGCGTCGCCTTTTGCTCTACCTGGGTGGGTGTCAGCACCCCACCCGAACACATAGCGAAAAAGCCCGAAGGTCTTTCAAAACGGCCCCGGAAGTAGCTCCAGAGGGAACGCTCAGGTGAGTGTACAAACCCGGGTAGAATATGAAGGAAGCGTTTAGCGGTACAGAACGGAACGAAGGATAGAGCAATGAGCCAGCGAGCAAGCCAGCAGACCCGGTCGCACTCTACGAGTTCCACTGCACCCGCTCAGGGTGCTACCGCCTCCGAAGAATCGCGAGGCGCCGCAAAGGAAGCCCGCACTTCCCTGATGAAAAAGGCTAGTGCCCTTTTCTTCGGCGTGGGTTTGAACCAGCGTCACCCTGAGCGTGAACGTCAGGCGCAGGCTCGCCGTGAGGAGCGTGCCCGCCGCCGCGCCGCTGCCCAGCAGGGCCGTGAAGAGGACGGATACGACGCCCCCGTGGCGGCTCACATGTTCTCCGGCCGTAGCTTCCTGACCGCTGTTGTGGTGGGCGTGATTGCGCTCGGTACCGCATACCCGGTGGTCACCTACTTTGACCAGGACCGGGAAATCAAGCGAATTAACACGCATATTTCTCAGCTGCAGCAGGAGAACGCCCAGCTGAAGGCGGAGCAGACCTGGTGGAATGACGACAACTATGTTCGCCAGCAGGCACGTAGCCGCCTCTACTATGTGAACCCCGGCGACACCCCCCTACGTGGTCACCGGCATTACCGAGGACTCTACGAAGGCGGACGGTACTTCTGCGAATGCGAAGAACGCCCCCGAGGAAGCCTGGACTACTAAGGTTTGGAATTCTCTCGAGAAGAACTAGCCCCAGCTGCCGGCAGCAACCCTGCACATGCAGACACCCGGCACAAGTGGACGAGGCGACCCCTCGTTCCAGAAACTTAGGATTATGAGCACCGAAAACACCATTGAAGAGCTGAAGGCACGCACCCCCGGCGGCTTCGGCGTAACTGTTGAAACTCTGACCCCCACCGAGCAGGACGTCCGCGTTCTTTCCGCGCAGCTGGGCCGTAAGGTCCGCGACGTGGTCGAGATTCCGGCGCGTTGCGTGTGCGGTAACCCGCTCGTGGCTGCTACCGCGCCGCGCCTGAGCAACGGCACCCCCTTCCCGACCGTGTTCTACCTGGCGCATCCGGTGATTACCGCTGCGGCTTCCCGTCTGGAGGCGGGCGGTCTGATGTACGAGATGACCGACTCGCTCGCTGAGGATGCGGACCTGGCGGCACAGTACGCTGCTGCACACGAGAACTACCTGGCTGAGCGTGAGCGCATCCGCCTGATCAGCGGCACCGAAGAGGTCCCGGAGATTGACGGCATCTCTGCCGGCGGCATGCCGACCCGCGTGAAGTGCCTGCACGCCGTTATCGGCCACACCCTGTCGGTGGGTCGCGGCGTGAACCCGATGGGTGACCGCGGTCTGGACGCTATCGCCGAGTGGTGGACCCCCGAGGTCTGCTCCTGCGACCCTGCGTGGCGTGAAGAAGCCTAAATATTGATTCTGGTGCGCCCGCATCGTCGTCAGCGACGGTGCGGGCGCATAATAGATAGAAGAAAGAGCGCCGAAAAGCGAAAATTTTTCGCCTGCGGCGCTCGCGTTGCCTTTGGCACTGATTGGTATTGAAGACCTGAAAGGAACCCACCGTGCGCGTTGGTGCGATTGACTGCGGTACGAACTCTATTCGCCTGCTGATTGCTGATTCCACTACTGAGGTGGTGGACGGGGTCGAGAAGACCGTCCTGAAGGACGTTGTGCGTGAGATGCGCATTGTGCGTCTGGGTCAGGGCGTGGACGCGACCGGCTGGCTGGCGCAGGAGGCGCTGGACCGTACTTTCGCTGCGGCTCGTGAGTATGCGCAGCTGCTGAAGGAGCACGGCGCTGATTCGGTGCGTTTTGTGGCGACCAGTGCGACTCGCGATGCGGGTAACCGTCAGGTGTTCGTGGATGGTATCCGCGAGATTCTGGGTATTGAGCCCGAGGTGATCAGCGGTGATGAGGAAGCTGCTCTGTCCTTCGCTGGTGCGGTGCGCGCTGTCGGTTACGGCGACGGTGACACCCTGGTGTTTGACCTGGGCGGCGGTTCGACTGAGTTCGTGCTCGGCGACGAGTCGGGTGTGAAGGCTTCCCGCAGCGTCAATATTGGTTGTGTGCGCCTGACTGAGCGTCACATGATGAGCGCCCCGTCCACTGACTCGCAGATTGCCCGCGTTGAGGCTGATACTGACGAGGCTCTCGAGGTGGCACGTAAGACTGTGCCCCTGCAGGATGCGCGCCGCGTGGTGGCTGTGGCTGGTACCGCAACCACTGTGGCTGCTGCCGCGCTGGGTCTGGACCGTTATGACTCTGAAGCTATTAACGCTCAGAGCTTCTCCGTAGAGACCGTTCAGAAGACTGCCCGCTGGTTGGCTTCGCTGAGCCGTACTGAGCGTGAGGAGCTCGGCTACATGCACCCCGGTCGGGTGGATGTGATTGGTGCCGGCGCGACGATTTACGCCCGTATCCTGACCCGTCTGAATGAGATGACTGATGGCGCCGTGGATTCGGTGACCGTCAGTGAGCACGACATTCTGGACGGTATCGCTCTGTCCCAGCTGTAGGCTTGAGCGCTCGCGCCGTGAACCAACGGTGATTCACGGCGCGGCTCAGCTTGAGGAGTTTTAATGGTTCGTTCTGAGCGTCGGCGAGGTATGCCCCTGACCGGCTGGTCTTTTGCGCCGTCTTTCGCCTGTGCGTCTCGTGTATTTGGTGTGCGCGCCTCGGTTGGTTCTGACCGAGGCGCTACTCGCCGCATTCGTAAGGTTGCAGCTTTGGGTGCCAGTGCCGCGTTGACTCTTCTGCCGTTGTGGACTCCGATGGCGCCTGTTGCCTGGGCGACGGACCCGACCCCTTCTGCTTCGCCGAGCCCGAAGAGGGAGGTGACGGCGACTCCTTCACCGTCGGCTACTGCGGTGCCGAAGACTTCCGCAACTCCGAGTAAGGGCACGTCGACCACGAATGGTGATGATGTTCGTCAGCGTGAGTATTGGCTGAACGAGTACGGTATTACGTCCTTGTGGTCGCAGGCTACGGGTAAGGGCGTGACGGTTGCTGTGATTGATACGGGCGTGGACGGTACCCACCCGGATCTTGAGGGTAATGTTCTGCGTGGTTATGATGCCTCGGGCGTGGGCAGCGAGGACGGCTGGAAGGGCCTGGGTGCTGAGCCGATGCACGGCACGGAGGTCGCTTCTTTGATTGCCGGTCACGGCCACGATACGCAGGGCTATTCTGCGATTGCGGGTCAGCCGGGTAAGCCGACCGGTGTGATTGGTGTGGCTCCCGAGGCGAAAATTCTGCCGATTTCGCTGAATATGGGTACGACCGGCGGTAAGAGTATTGATGAGCAGATCCCGGCGGCGGTGCGTTATGCAGTCGACCACGGGGCTCAGATTATTAACATGTCGATTGGCTCGAATAAGACGAGCTGGCCGCAGAGCTGGGATGAGGCGTTTGCCTATGCGGAGCAGAAGGGCGTGCTGATTGTTGCGGCTGCGGGTAACCGCGGTAGCGGCTTGACGCAGGTTGGTGCTCCGGCGACGATTCCTGGTGTGTTGACGGTGGGCGGTATTGACCGGAATAAGCAGGTTTCTGAGGGCTCGTCGACTCAGGGTATTTCGATTGCTGTGGTTGCTCCGAGTACGGATATGATTGCGGCTGCTCCGGGTAATGGGTACATGATTTGGTCGGGGTCTTCGGCTGCTGCTCCGTTGGTGACGGGTGTTGCTGCTTTGTTGAAGCAGAAGTATCCGAAGGAGTCGGCGGCTCAGCTGGTTCAGCGTTTGATTGCTTCGGCTGATGACGCTGGTGTGACGGGCCGTGACCCTTTGTACGGTTACGGTATTTCAATCCGCAGGATGCGATGGCTTTGGCGGCGCCTACGGTGACGGCGAATCCGTTGGGTTCTATTTCTGAGTGGATTGCGGTGCATCGTAAGCAGCAGGTGAGTGAGCCGACTCCGAGTGACGCTGCGCCGGTCCATGAGGAGGGTGAGAGCATTGTGAAGGCGGCTGCGCCGGATGCGCGTCGTCCTCCGGAGGATCGTGGCTGGTTGCCGCCGGTGATTTTGGCAGCGCTGACGTTGTGGCTGACGATTATTACGGCTGGTTCGGTGCATCGTTTGCATAGGATGCATGTGAGTGCGGGGCAGGCTGCGCGGATGGCTCGTGAGATGGCACATCATCCGGGTACTCATCACGGAAAGCACCGTGTTTCAAAGGGGTCGCAGCAGGGTGCTCGGAAGGGGACTCGTTAGGGTTCTTGTGAGTCTGGGATGCCGGTGTTTTTCTTCTCTGTGGGGGGGCTTCTCCTGTTCGCCCGGGGCTGACTTTTGAGTTAGTCCCGGGCTTTGTTATGCGGGGGCTGGCTTTCGACGGGGGAACACCCCAATAAACGAAAATATCGAACATACCGCGTAAAAAACGGAAAGAGTGATTTAGACCGTAACCCACATCACGAGATGAACCCTGTTCATATCTTCAAAACTTTTAACTTAGGGTCAGCTCAAAGGGACCATAGGTGCGAAATTACCTAAACAAAGGCGTAAAATAGAAGACAACAGGTATGTGATAGACAGGCTCGTGCTGCTAGCCACTTCGCGTTGCGCAAGGACTTCCAGAGCGGGCCGTTTGTACGTCAGGGGAGCTTTCGGAACGAGCCGGAAGTTGCACATACCAACCTACCGGGGCTACCGAACCTCGGTACCTAAAGACTAGGAAGTAACAAAATGGCATTCACTAAGGTGGCACAGGACCGTCCTCGCGTCCTGATCGTCGGTGGCGGCTACGTCGGCTTCACCGTTGCTAAGAAGATCCAGAAGGCTATCAAGGAGACCGGTGGCGTCGTCACCATCGTTGAGCCGAACCCCTACATGACTTACCAGCCCTTCCTCCCCGAGGTTGCAGCAGGTTCCATGGAAGGCCGTAACGCAACTGTGCCGTTGCGTCAGCACCTGCGCGACACCGAGCTGATCCCCGGTCGTATCACCTCCATCAACCACGCAGAGCGCACCGCTGTTGTTGAGCCCACCGACAACGGTGAGCCCTTCGAGCTGAAGTACGACGAGATTGTTCTCGGTGCAGGCGCTGTGACCCGCGCATTCCCGATTCCGGGTCTGGCAGAGGTCGCTATCGGTCTGAAGACCATCGAAGAGGCAGTCTCCGTTCGTAACTGGGTTCTGGATCGCATCGAGGTTGCATCCATGCTGTCCGACGCTGAGGCACGCCGCCGCGCCCTGACCTTCGTCATCGTTGGTGGTGGCTTCGCTGGCGTTGAGACCATCTCCGAGCTCGAGGACATGGCACGCGTTGCTGTCGAGCGCAACGAGCGTCTCTCCGTTTCCGACCTGCACTTCGTCATGGTCGAGGCTGCACCGCGCATCATGCCCGAGGTCCCCGCAGACCGTGCAGAGAAGGTTGTTGCAGAGCTGCGTGCACGCGGCATCGAGATTCTGCTGAACACCTCCCTCTCCGACGCAACCGACGGCAACCTGCAGCTGATCAACATGGCTGACAAGTCCCCCGCAGGCGAGATCAAGACCGACACCCTGATCTGGACCGCAGGTGTGGCAGCATCCCCGATGCTGAAGAACACCGACTTCCCGATCGACGAGCGTGGCCGCGTTCGCGTGAGCGCAGACCTGCGCGTCACCGGCGATGACGGCGTGGTTGAGGGTGCATGGGCTGCAGGCGACAACGCAGCTGTTCCGGACCTCTCCGGCGGCGGCGTGGGTGGCTTCTGCGTTCCCAACGCTCAGCACGCTTCCCGCCAGGCTGTCGTTCTGGCTAAGAACCTGCTGGCTGCTCGCCGCGGCGAGCCCCTGACCGACTACTACCACGAGACCATCGGTGTTGTGGCAGGTCTGGGTCTGTGGAAGGGCGTTGCAAACTTCAAGGGCAAGACCATTGGCGGCCCGCTGGCATGGATCATGCACCGCGGCTACCACGGCTCTGCAATCCCCACCACCGAGCGTACCGTTCGCGTTATGACCACCTGGGCTCTGAACCAGATTTTCGGTCGCGACACCTCCTCGATTCGCCACCAGCGCTCCCCGCGCCTGGCATTCCAGGAAGCAACCGGTACTGCACCGGCACGCCAGAAGGCAAAGCTCTAAAATAGCCTGACTTAGGGGTATGCTCCCTGAGATAGCGCACTTGAGATAAAGCAAAGGGCGGTGTGGAAGACTTCGGTCTTCTGCACCGCCCGTTTTTGTGTCCGGATGCTCGCCAGCTGCCCGGCTTAGTCGCCCACCTGTGCTTTTGCGTGGTGATTGCTGTGGCTGAGCGTGGGGAACCGTTTGAAATGTGTTTCTGCTTAGGTTCGGGTGCGTTTTCGTGGAATAATAGGTGTTTGTGCCCCGAACTATGCGGGGTGCGCCCCCATAGTCCAATTGGCAGAGACAGAGGACTTAAAATCCTTGTGTTCTGGGTTCGAGTCCCAGTGGGGGCACTGCGTTGAGAGGCAATATAGAGCCGATAGGCATATATAAGTGAGCGGCGGCTCTTCCCGTGGGGGAGGGGCCGCCGCTTGCGTGTCTGAAGGTTTACAGGTTTGGGGTTTGCTGTTTGGAAGTTAAAAGGCGATGCCCCCGACCCATACTATCGGGGGCATCGTGGAGTGGCGGTGCGGGCTATGGCATTCCGCGCACTCTCTTCACCGCGGATAGAAGAGCTCGTCCTCTGCCGGAATCAGGACGGCTGGCGGTGAAGTCTGGTGAACCTGCAGGTGATTGCCTGCCTCGGTCATGTGTGGAGGCAGGAGGCGGTTCAAAGCTTACTTGCGGCGCGCGGTCACGAGCGCGTCGATGGAGAACTTGCCTGCGCCGCTGTATTTCGTGGTGTTGTTCATGCCTTCAAGCTTGACAAGTAAAGTTTTACACTTCAAGTAAGTCTAGTTTGTGGAGAAAAAGAGTGCAAAACAGGGGGTTTAGATGACGTTTTGTGACGGGGCTCCACGCCCTAAAACACCCGCGAACCGTCTTCCGGAGCTCAAAAAACGTGAGACCCTATAAAGAGACACAGCCACAGACGCACCCCTGCCTGAACGGGGGAGCAGAGTCAGAAAGGCACAGCATGCAGACTAAACCCTCCATCATTGCCGTCGATATGGACGGCACCTTCCTCACCGACTCCAAAACCTTCGACACCGAACGGTTCGCGCGCATCCTGCCCCGCCTGCAGGCGCATGGAATCCACTTCGTCGTGGCGAGCGGAAACACCTACGCCAAGCTACAGGACTATATGCGCGGTTTCGAGGACCAGGGCCTCACCTACATTGCTGAGAACGGCGCGTACCTCGCCGATGACAGCGGTCAGCTTGCCGTGCATCCCTTTGAGGAAGAGGATATCCCGCGCATTATTGAGGTAGTGCAGGGGCTGGACCAGATCGGTCTGCTGGTGTGCACCACCGAGGGTATTTACCTGCCCAAGGATCGTTGCGATCAGATTGTGCACATGATTCGCGGCTATTTTGAAGACACCGGTCAGGAGCTTCCCGAAACCCTCACCCTGGAGGACTTTGCGGCGTTCTTCTTCCCCGGCTCGGTCATGGTTGACTCTATTGAAGATTTTGAGGGTGCACCCATTAAGTTCCCGCTGCTGACTCCGCCTAAGCAGACGCAGCAACTGAGCGTCTACTTGCGTGAGGTTCTTCCGCAGACCGTTACCCCGATGGTCAGCGGCTTCGGTGCCATTGACCTGGTGCGCACCGGTGTCAACAAGGCGACCGGTCTGAAGGACCTGTGCGAGCGTCTGGATGCTGACCCTGCGGGCATTCTTGCCTTCGGTGACGGCGAGAATGACATGGAGATGCTCCGCTATGCGGGCTGGGGTGTCGCCATGTCTAACGCCCCGGAGGTTGTGCGGAATGCTGCTGACGAGGTGATCGGCTCGAACGAGGAGCAAGCAGTTCTGGATTATCTGGAGCAACTCCTGGATCGTTTGGAAGCTTCGCACTAGACGCTTCACAAAGAGGTGCGCCGGAGGGTCTGCATGCGGGGCGGTGTGGACTTGGGTGAACCTCAGGTAAACACCGCCCTGAAATATTCTGGCAAGGTCGCCAGATGCGCTTGCTGGTAACGAACAGCGCCCGTGAGCGCAGAATCTATCCGATAGAATTAACAAGAATTAGTTTTGTCCCCGTATGAAGGAGAGAATGATGGCGGGAAATCCGCTTCTGAATTCAATGACGAAGAATGCCACTCAGGGTGACTCTCGTTTCGGTCGCTTTGGTGCGCAGTCTCAGCAGAACAACCAGCAGGCGTACGGTCAGCAGCAGGGCTACGGCCAGCAGACTTACGGTCAGTACGGTCAGCAGTCCTACGGCCAGTACGGCCAGCAGGGCTACGGTCAGAACGCATACGGTCAGCCCCAGTACGGTCAGCAGCCCTATGGTCAGCAGTACGGCCAGCCCCAGTATGACCAGCAGCACAGTACGGCCAGCCGTACGGTGAGGCTGACTACGGCGTAGCGGCTCCCACCTACTCGGAGCCCATTTCCGCAGGTGAGCGTCTGACCATGAACGATGTCATGGTCAAGACCGGTATCAACCTGGGTCTGGTCGCTGTCGGTGCCGCCGTTGCATGGCATGCACCGGTGCTGCTGCTCCTGGGCATGGTTGGCGGCCTGGTGCTGGGTCTGGTGAACTCCTTCAAGAAGAAGGTTTCCCCGGTCCTGGTCATGACCTACGCGCTCATGGAAGGCCTGCTGCTCGGCGGCCTGTCCGCAGTTGTGGATATGCGCTACCCCGGCGTGGCAATTCAGGCGGTTCTGGCAACCCTCGTGGTTGCAGGTACCACCCTGGCTCTGTTTGCGAACGGTAAGTTGCGCGCAACCCCCAAGCTGAACAAGATCTTCATGATTGGCGCTATCGGTTACATGGCGTACGGCCTCATCTCGATTCTGGGTGCGGGTATCTTCGGTTCCTCGCTGAACAGCTTCTCCATCGGCGGTATTCCGCTGGGTCTGGTTGTTGGTCTGTTCGCTGTTGCGCTGGCAACCTACTCGCTGCTGCTGGACTTCACCACCACCTCCGAGGCTGTGGAGGCTGGCCTGCCCGAGCGTGAGTCTTGGCGCCTTGCTTTCGGCCTGACCGCTTCTCTGGTCTGGCTGTACGTTGAGATCCTGCGTGTTCTCATGTACCTGGCAAGCATCTTTAGCAACGACTAAAGCTCACTTTGAGGCGGCGGTACCGTGATGGTGCCGCCGCCTTTGCCGCTTTACTTCCCTGCTGTATCGAGGCGCGGGGGAGAGCACACAATAACAACACCACACACCGCCTCCGATGGGGTAGCTGAAGCTACCCCGCACGAGTGCGACACCGATAACGATTTGGAGACACCGTGAAAATTACACCTGTTGCAGAAGAGCATGTAGCCGAGGAGGAGCGCGGCTACCGGGTTCCTTTTGCCATGGAAGTTGCCGGTGCTTGGGCGTGGCGCATCATTATGATTGCCGGTGCAGGCTGGATTCTTTGGAAGGGTCTGGGGCACGTCTCCCTGCTGGTTATTTCTCTTCTGGTGGCTCTGCTTCTGGCGGCTCTGTTGAGCCCCGCCGTGATGCTTCTGCGTAAGAAGGGTGTTCGTGCCGGTGGCGCGGCGGCTATTGCCGAAATCGGTATGATCCTCGTGCTCGCCGGTATTATTTCGCTGACCGGTCAGCAGATTCTGCGCGGTTTTGTGTCCATGGCGGATAAGGCGGTGCAGGGCTACCAGCAGCTGATTGGTTGGCTGAAGAACCTCGGCTACGAGTTCGGCGCCGACCAGATGAACCAGCTGTTGGATCAGATGGAGAGCGCTGTAACCAATAACCCCAGCTCCGTGCTGCACGGTGTGTCTCAGGTGGGTTCGACTGCGGCTGAGGTTGCGACCGGTACCCTGCTGACCCTGTTTACCCTGGTTTTCTTCCTGATGGAGGGCGAGCGTATCTGGCTGTTCGTCACCCGCCTCTTCCCGAAGAATGCGCGTGCCGCAGTCAACGGTGCGGGTCGCGCAGGCTGGAAGTCCCTGGGTGCGTACGTGCGCGTTCAGATTCTGGTGGCGGCTATTGATGCTATCGGCATCGGTATTGGTGCCGCAATTCTGGGTGTTCCGCTGGCTATCCCGCTGGGTGTGTTGGTCTTCCTCGGTTCTTTCGTTCCTGTGATTGGTGCCCTCATTTCCGGTGCTGTGGCTGTGCTGCTGGCGCTGGTTGCTCTGGGTCCGGTGCAGGCGCTGATTATGCTCGGTATTGTTCTGCTGGTTCAGCAGCTCGAATCCCACATTCTGCAGCCGCTCATTATGGGTAAGGCTGTCTCCTGCACCCGCTGGCGGTTATTTTCTCGGTGGCTGGTGGCTCCATGATTTTTGGTGCGGTGGGTGCTCTGTTCGCCGTACCGACTCTGGCTGTGGTCAACGCGGTGGTGCGTTACCTGGCGGGCCGCGGCTGGGAGAAGGAAGCGCCTCGTGAGGAGGAGTTCCTCTTCCCGCATGAGCTGGAGCGACGTAAGAAGGCTGAAGAGGCTGAAAAGGTGAAGGAAGCTAAAGACTCCGAAGGCTCTGAAGAATCTCAGGAATCTGAGAAGGCTTAGAACTCAGTTCATTGTGACTAACCGCGGGCTAGACGCTCGCACATAACCTAGATCGGGGGCCGTTCTTGCACTACCTGTTGAGAGTGCGGGGACGCCCCCTGCTTTATGTCGGCGCATCCTCTAAAATGGAGTGTGCACTGTGCCACCGCGCGCCCTTCTGCGTGTGGGGCTAGATGCCGCCAGAATACGTACCATCAGAATGGAAACCTCGTGAGCGTAGATCTCGACTCCCTGCCCGTGACCCTCACCGACATTGAACGTGCCGCAGAGCTGCTCGAAGGCGTTATTGAACGCACCCCCGTCGCTCATTCGCGTGCGCTGAGCCAGCGCCTCGGTTCCGAGGTTTTCTTTAAGTGTGAGAACCTGCAGCGTGCCGGTTCCTTCAAGGTGCGCGGCGCGTACGTGCGCATGGCGAAGCTTTCCGAGGAGGAGAAGAAGCGCGGCGTCGTGGCGGCGAGCGCGGGTAACCACGCTCAGGGTGTGGCTCTGGCGGCTGACCGTCTGGGCATTAAGGCTCGTATTTACATGCCGCTGGGTGCGGCGCTGCCGAAGATTACTGCGACCCGTGATCACGGTGCTGAGGTTGAGCTGCACGGCGTGACCGTGGATGAGGCTCTGGCGGAGGCGAAGCGCTACGCCGAAGAGACCGGCGCGGTGTTCGTGCACCCCCTTCGACAATGAAGACATTATTGCCGGTCAGGGCACCATCGGTCTGGAGATCCTGGAGCAGGTTCCGGACGTTGACACCGTGATTGTGGGTGTTGGCGGCGGTGGTCTGCTGGCTGGTCTGTCCGCTGCTGTCCGCGCGAAGGAGCAGAAGCTCGGCAAGAAGATCAAGATTATTGGTGTTCAGGCGGAGCACGCGGCGGCGTACCCGCTGTCTCTGGCTGCGGATGCTCTGGTGCCGCTGAAGAAGGTTTCCACCATCGCTGATGGTATTGCGGTGGGCCGCCCCGGTCAGATGCCTTTCTCCATCATCAAGGAGCTGGTGGACGATGTGGCGACCGTGAGCGAAGACGATATCGCTCGCGCCCTGATCTTCCTGATGGAACGTAACAAGCTTGTGGTGGAGCCTGCCGGTTCGGTACCCGTGGCGGCGCTGATGAACGGCAAGCTGAAGGAAGAGTACGGCGACCTGGGTACGGTCGTGTGCGTGCTCTCCGGCGGCAATATTGACCCGATGCTGATGCTGAAGGTGATTCAGCGCGGTCTGTCTGCGGCTGGCCGCTACATGACCGTGAAGATGATGCTTTCTGACCGCCCGGGTGAGCTGGCGACCATCTCCCGCATTATCTCTGAGAACGACGCGAACGTGACCGGCGTGGACCACACCCGCGTGGGTGGCTCGCTCTCCATGGGCGACGTGTCGATTACGATCGACATGGAAACTAAGGGTGTGGAACACTGCCGCCAGGTGATTGCCGCCCTGGAGGATGAGGGTTTCAAGCCCATCATCGTCTACTAAGCCGATATATTTATTGAGCCGACGAGCTGTAGTAGTTGCGTCCTGAACCTTATAGGCAGAGCGCAATTCAACAGACAAAACCGGGTCAACAAAAACAGTGCGGGGTGCTGACCATTTAGGTTCAGCACCCCGCACTGTTTGTTCTGAAACTAGCGCTGTCTCTTAGCTCTAGCCTTCTTAGCTAGTCGCTTAGCCCTGGTAGGGGGTCACGGAGACAATCTTGGCGCTCAGTTCCTTGCCGTTCGGGGCGGTGTAGGTAACCTCGTCGCCCTGCTTAGCACCCATGATTGCGGCGCCCAGCGGAGACTTCTCGGAGAAGACCTTCAGATCGGTGCCTGCGGGGAGGGTGTCCTCAATTTCGCGGGAGCCGAGCAGGAACTTCAGGGTGCGGCCTGCAACCTCAGCCTCGATGACCATGCCGTGGCTTACCACGCCGTCATCAACGGGCGCCTCACCAATCTGTGCGGTTTCCAGCAGGTGCTTGAGCTGCTTGATGCGCGCCTCGTTCTTAGCCTGCTCGTCGCGTGCCGCGTGGTAGCCGCCGTTCTCGCGGAGGTCACCCTCATCGCGTGCCTGCGCGATGCGGTCAACGATTTCCTGGCGGTACGGGCCGGAGAGGTACTCCAGCTCCTGGGTGAGGCGGTCGAAGGCGTCCTGAGTGAGCCATGCACCGGTGTTTTCAGCCATGCGTGTCCTTTGCTTATGCGCCGGCTCTGCCGGTGCGAAACGAATAAACCCGCTACCGCGTGCCGCGTTCAATGCGCGGCGGTACCGGTAACGGAATGAATCAACAGACCTATTCTAGAGCACCGGAGGATTTTCGGCTGTTATGCCGGTCGTATCTTCCCCTCTGAGCACATCTTCGTCGGTACGCGCGCCGGTAGCTGAACACTCCGCCAGCATCAGCCTGTTTCGTGCCCGTGAATCTGCTGATATGACGGCACGTTTCACGATGTCACATGGCGTCATCTGCGCTAGTACACTGGCGCTATCCTTGGGTATCATACGAGAAGCTACAACCGTAAAATTTCTGCCGTGTAGCGCTCGCATTCGCGAGTCACAGACACATCATCGACCCCTGGCGCATCACCTAAAGGAGACCACCGTGAGCGAAGCCATTGAACAGCTGAAGGCAAACCTGCCGACTCACCCTCCCGTGGACTCCCTCAAACCGCTGGAGGAGGACTACACCGGTCTGCGCATCCTCGCGGTGCACGCCCACCCGGATGACGAGTCCTCCAAGGGCGCTGGTACCGCCTCGGCGTATATTGCCCGTGGTGCCCGCTTCATGGTGGCGACGATGACCGGCGGCGAGCGCGGTGACATCCTGAATGAGGAGATCGATAAGAGCCCGCGTGCGCACCGTGACCTGCCGGGTCTGCGCCGCGCTGAGATGGCGGCTGCCCGCGAGATTATGGGTATTGAACACCGCTGGATTGGCTTCTTCGACTCTGGTCTGCCCGAGGGCGACCCCATGCCGCCGCTTCCCTTCGGTAGCTTTGGCACCATACCCCTGGACCGTGCCGCCGCGCCGCTCGTGCGTCTGGTGCGTGAGTACCGCCCGCACATCATCATCACCTATGACGAGATTGGCGGCTACCCGCACCCCGACCACATCATGACTCACAAGGTTGCCGTGGAAGCATTCGAGAAGGCAGGCGACCCGGAAGCCTACGTGGGTGAGGGCGAGCCCTGGACCCCGCTGAAGCTCTACTACGACCGCGCATTCAACCCCGAACGCACCCTCGCCCTGCACGAGCATCTGCTCGATACGCACGGTGAGAGCCTGCTGAGCGGCTGGATTGAGAACCTCGCGCACCGCGCCTCCTCGGGGGAGGCGCCTCGCCACGAGACTACGACCCGCATCCTGGTGACCGATCACTTTGAGCAGCGCGATCAGGCTTTGCGCGCGCACGCCTCGCAGGTGGACCCGAACGGCGTGTTCTTCGCCGTTCCCAGTGAACAGCTGAAGGACATTTGGCCCTGGGAGGACTACACGCTGGCCGCCTCGCATACTGAGGTTCAGCTGCCCGAATCTAGCCTGGACGAGGGCCTGAGCGACTACTACGTTATCTAGGCTGGGGCGCAGCGCCCCACGCTAGCTAATGATGCCCTTCACCCACGATATGAGTTGTAGGTGAAGGGCATCATCCATTCTTAGGCGCGCGATGCGTGCAGCCCCTGTACACAACCCCGAACGCCACCACCAGATGCCACAAATTTTGAGCCGATTCTCAGCCCAACCGTGATGCCGATTGCCGCGAAGGTACGGCGCGGCGGCGTAGAATAAGAGCTTGGACTCTTTCGTTATGAGCCCGCTGAATTATCTGCCACGACAGCCGAATGAGGTATGAGCTATGAGCGCCAACGCCCTGCCCGTGATTACTGTGCACGGCCACGCCAGCAACCCCGGCACTGTCACTGAGCCTACCGTCTATGAGCAGGCTCTGGCGCGCTCGCTGAGCCCCGAATCCCTGCCGGCACATATTGGAGTGCTGGTGGACGGTAACCGTCGCTGGGCGGCTCAGCGCGGCTTGAGCACCCGTGAGGGCCACGCCGCCGGTGCGGAGCGAATTATTGATTTTCTGGCCTGGTGTACTGAGCTGTCGATTCCGCAGGTGAGCCTGTACATGCTCTCCACTGAGAACCTGAAGCGCCCCGAGAAAGAACTGACCGGCCTGGTCGCTGTGATTGATGCGTTTCTGGTGCGTCTGGTGGAGTCCGCCTGCGGTCCGGTGCGCGCTATCGGCAATATTGACCTGATTCCTCGTCAGCTGCACGAGCGCCTGGACTGGGCGATTGAGCAGACGGCGCACCTGCCCGGCGTTCGCGTGAACATTGCGGTTGGCTACGGCGGCCGCCAGGAGATTGTGGACGCGGTCCGCTCGGTTCTGCGTGAGGCCGCCGCTGAGGGCGCATCCTTGGACTCGCTTGCCGAACAGCTGAGCGTGGAGGATATTTCTTCGCACCTGTACACCGCCGATATGCCCGACCCGGACCTGCTGATTCGCACTTCGGGCGAGCAGCGCCTGTCCGGTTTCATGACCTGGCAGAGCGCGTATTCTGAGTTTTATTTCTGCCGCGCCCTGTGGCCGGATTTCACGCGCGTTGATTTTCTGCGTGCCCTGCGGGATTACGCGAATCGTTCCCGCCGCTTCGGCTCCTAGAAGTTTCCTAGAAGCCAGGGGCTAGCGCCGCCGGCGCGTGTTTCTCGGCTGGCTGGCTGGTTCCTGACTAGTTGGTTCCTGGCTAGCAGCCTCCGGTAGTACAGCCTCCAGCAATACAGAATGGACGTTCTATGCTCGCTGAGCTTTCCCGCCTCTACAACGCTGGAGGCGCCTCCACAATTGCCGCTCTGGTGCTCGGCAGCTACCTGCTGTATTTCCTGTGGTGCACCCTGCGTCTGTGGCGTATTGACGTGCGGGAGCACCGGCTGCCGCACCGCATCCTGATTCCTTTGGCTATTGCCACCTATACGGCGTTGCCTGTGTCTTTGCTTTTTGCCGGTCGCCCCGCCGATATTTGGCGTGTGATTGGTGCCGGTCTGGTGCTGTGGTTCTGCTACCTGCTTCTGCGTATCCTGTCTTTCGGGGCGCTGGGCCGCGGAGATGTGAAGCTTGCCGGCATTCTGGGCGGCGTGCTCGGGTACCTGTCCTGGGCGAATCTGGGCTGGGCGTCGCTGGTGACGTTCCTTGCCGGTGGTCTGGTGTCTTTGGCTCTGGTGCTGTTTACGAAGGCGCGCGGTAGCACCCGCATTGCTTTCGGTCCGTTTATGCTTTTGGGGGCGCTGGTGGCGTTGGCTGCTCCGGCGTATTCTCTGTGGTAGATTTCGAAGTAGGGTGACCGTCCGGCTAAGTGGCGGGCTTGTTCTGTGTGCGGCTCGCGGCTGTTTGCTCTGCTCTCTAGCACCTATTCCCGATAGACTTGCCGGGGCTTTTGAAAGGTTGATGTTATGCCTACTCCTCCCTATATCCGTAAGCTGCGTGAGCAGATTGGATCGGATTACCTGTGGCTGTCCGGTGCGACGGCTGTGGTGTACCGTGAGCAGGATTCTAAGGTGCTGCTGGTGCGCCGTAGCGATAACGGGGCGTGGACCCCGATTACGGGCATTGTGGACCCGGGGGAGAGCCCCGCACTGACCTGCCTGCGTGAGGCGCAGGAGGAGGCGAACGTGCAGATTGAGGTGCTGGAGCTGGCGCAGGTGAAGGCTGACCCGCCGATGCAGTTCGGTAATGGTGACCGCTGCCAGTTCTTGGATCATACGTTCTTGTGCCGCTGGGTTTCTGGTGAGGCGAAGGTGAACGATGAGGAGTCTTCGCAGGTGCGTTGGGTGGATGTGTCTGACCCGGCGGAGCGTGCGTTGCTTTCTGAGCGGATGCTGGACCGTATTGATGCGGCGCTGAACTATGACGGCCACTGCCGTTTTGGTTTGGAGTCGGTGCCGCCGGAAGAGTACTAGACCGGCTACTGGGACTGAGTAAAAGCCGCCGAATGAGGCACGTAGATACAGAAGGAGGGGCGACCCGCCGTCATGGCGAGTCGCCCCGCCCAGCATTTTTATGACAGTTTGTTACATGGTATTGGGTGGTTCTTCCTGTTTTTCTGTGGGAGTGGGGGACTGGAAGCCTAAAGGCTGCCGTGGTTTTATTTTGTTTTTGTCCTTTTTACCTTAAGTTGTGCCTGTATATCGAGTTATGAGTGGTGCGCATGAGATGCTTTATATATGACGCGGGTTACATTGGGAGTGACGGCCCCGTATTAGTCAGTAACCCGAGAAAGATTCGTTCACGTGATGTTCTGGTGAGCGTAGTCGCTTTCCTTTTACTCTGCCTATAAATCTTTAAGGCATGCTATTTTTCTGTGAACTAGGCTCATTGTGTTCATCGCAATTCTTGGGCGCTATTTTGATGCGTCCTGGAAGGAGCAAAGCATGACAACACATAAAATACCCTGGAGAATCTACGTAGCCCTTATTGGCTCTCTGGTAGGTACAGGAATATATTCCTTCGCCCTACCCATTGCGATTCTCGCTAGTACAGGCGAAATTGGGTTGGCTGGCGTAATGGCGGTGGCCATGCAAATCCCCAATATCGCCTTGGCATATCCACTAGCAACCTATCTGATAGTCTGCCTCGAAAACCTATGATTGTGATTGCCGGGGCAGTAAACATCCTCAGCATCCTTACCTTGGCGTTGATGATTGAGCAGCATACGCTGTCATGGTTCACCATCGCCGCACTAGGATTTGTGAGCGGTGTCTTCTCCGAACTGGCTGCTGCCTCAGAAGCGGGATATATTCCGCAGCTTCTCGGACGAGAAAACCTTCTTTCGTACAACGCACGTCGTGAAATTTGCGAGGGAATATCCGCAATCATTGCGCCCCCTACGGCAGGATTTATTGTTCTTGTCGCGGGTGCAACGGTCGGTCTTATCGTCCCGGTGCTCCTTTTCGGAGCGGCAACTATTTCATACGCAACGTTGCCATCCGTAGAGATGGAAACTAAAACTGAGCAACGCGAAACCGCACAACATGGGTTTATTCACCGCATGTTTGACGGTATCCAATACATGTTCTCCGGTGCCCCGCAGAGACTTATCCTTGTCTACACGTTCTTCTTGGCGGCAGCTACGGCATCGTATTCACTCATCATTATTTACCGCCTGTATGAGGAGCTCACTTTTGAAGCCTCAGTGGTAGGCATGATTATGGCCTGCAGCGGTATCGGTGGTATCGTCGCGGCGCTCATCATCGATCGTTTCCTCTCTTTCGAGAACACACGAGGAATGCTGCTGGTCGCCAATGTCGTATCCCTGCTCGGAATACCGCTCGTCACCATCAGCAATAACCCCGTAGTGCTCGGAGCCTTGCTCTTCATTCTGGACGTAGGATGGGCATCAGCTTTCATCTTCTCCAACAATCTGCGTGACTGCATTACACCGAATGAGCTACTGGGGCGTGCCAGCTCCCTTGACGGTGCCGTGTTTGGATTAGGAACGCTGTACTCCATGGGCGCGGTAGCACTGATGCTTGACCATCTCGGCTCCTTCAACGCTGCGCTTGTCGTCAGTATCCCGGCTGTACTCTGCCTCATCTACACGCTGGTCCACTATAAACAGTTCAAAGTGTTCAATATTGTTGAACAATAGTGAGAACCCGCTACCAACTCAATGACGGGGCAGAGAACATACACAGAAGGAGGGGCGACCCGCCGTCATGGCGAGTCGCCCCTCCCTCTATGGTTAAGCCGCGAACCTCAGGCGAGGTTCAGGCGGGGTGAGATTAGAAGTTGCCCAGCATCTTGGTGACGTCCAGAGCCGCATCCAGCTGCTCCTCAGTCACTTCGCCGCGCTCCACGTAACCCAGAGCCACAACTGCCTCACGGACAGTCACCTTGTGAGCCACCGAGTACTTAGCGATCTTCGCAGCAGCCTCGTAACCAATCAGCTTGTTCAGCGGGGTCACGGTCGACGGCGAAGCCTCAGCCAGGAAGCGGCAACGGTCAACGTTAGCGGTCAGACCGTCAATCATCTTCTCAGCCGAAACGCGAGAAACATTAGCGAGCAGGCGGATCGACTGCAGCAGGTTAGCAGCCATCACCGGGATACCCACGTTCAGCTCAAACGCGCCGTTAGTGGAAGACAAAGCAATGGTTGCGTCGTTACCGATAACCTGAGCGGCAACCATGATGGTAGCCTCACAAATCACGGGGTTGACCTTACCGGGCATAATCGAGGAACCGGGCTGCAGATCGGGGATGTGCAGCTCGCCCAGGCCGGTGTTCGGACCCGAACCCATCCAGCGGATGTCGTTGCTGATCTTCATCAGACCGTACGCCAGAGTGCGCAGCTGGCCGGAAACCTCAATCAGGCCGTCACGGTTAGCCTGAGCTTCGAAGTGGTTACGAGCCTCGGTCAGGGGCAGGCCGGTCTCCTCAGCGAGCAGCTCAATCACGCGAGCCGAGAAGCCGTCGGGGGTGTTAATGCCGGTACCCACAGCGGTACCGCCCAGGGGAACCTCAGCCACGCGGGGCAGGGACGCGTTCACACGCTCAATGCCGTAACGCACGGTTGCGGCGTAGCCGGAGAACTCCTGACCCAGGGTGATGGGGGTTGCGTCCATCAGGTGGGTACGACCGGACTTCACAACGTCCTTGAACTCTGCAGACTTGCGCTCCAGGGACTCAGCGAGCACCTCGAGAGCGGGAATCAGGTCCTTCACCAGAGCCTCAGTCACAGCAACGTGCACGGAGGTGGGGAAGACGTCGTTGGAGGACTGGGAAGCGTTCACGTGGTCATTGGGGTGAACCTCAATGCCCTTGGACTCTAGGGAACGGGTTGCCAGGGTTGCCAGAACCTCATTCGCGTTCATGTTCGAGGAGGTACCGGAACCGGTCTGGAAGACGTCAATGGGGAAGTGGGCGTCGTACTTACCGGTTGCTACCAGATCCGCTGCGTCGCGGATAGCCTGGGCGCGCTCAGCGTCGAGCACCTTGAGTTCCTCATTGGCGGTCGCGGCTGCCTTCTTCACGAGGGCAAGCGCACGAATATGGGCGGATTCGAGGGTCTGACCCGAAATCGGGAAGTTCTCGACTGCGCGCTGGGTCTGTGCACGGTAGAGTGCATCAGCCGGAACGCGAACTTCGCCCATGGTGTCATGTTCAATGCGGTATTCAATGTTTTCAGCCATATCTCTAGGATAGGCGTTCAAAGTGGCTTACGTCGCCTCGAAAAGGTGTCAAAAGAGGAAAAACGCTCATAAATTTTGCGGCGTGAGAAGGCGCATGAAAACCCCGCCCCGGTAGATGTGCGAACACGCTACCGTGGCGGGGTTATCCCATAGAAAAATCTGTTCTTAAGTGCGAGTATGTGGGTTCTCGCGTTAAGGCTCGTAACGAGCGCAGAAAACGAGCACAGAAGAGGAAAACTAGTCCAGGTTCTCAGCAACCACAACACGCGGGGGAGTCTTCACGACCACCGGAAGCGCCTGGGTCGGCGGGTTCTGTGCGTCGTTCTCCTCCGGCAGGGTCAGGTCCTGCGAACTGAACACCAGCTCCGCCTTACCCTCCTTCAGGTGGTAGAAGACACCAATCACGGCGACCTTGCCCTCAACCACCGCATCCGAAATGATGTGGGACTGCTCGATAATGCGGATAGCGGTCTGGCGGGTATGCTCACGCACCATGTCGTTGACGGTCGGGTTCTCCGGCAGCTTCGGAGACATTGCCGAAGGCAGGATGTGCTGCACCAGGTTACGGATGAAGCCGTGCGGCATCTCACCAGACTCTAGAGCATTGCTAGCGGCAGTCACAGCACCGCAGGAGTCGTGACCGAGAACCATCACGATAGGGGTCTCAAACTCATCGACCGCATACTCGAGTGAACCAAGAGCAGCATTCTCCAACACGTGGCCGGCGGTACGCACCACAAACGCGTCGCCCAGACCCAGGTCAAAAATAATCTCCGCCGCCAGGCGAGAGTCACCGCAACCGAAAATTGAGGCAAACGGGAACTGACCCGCCGCCAAGTCGGTACGGCGAATCGTATCCTGGTTGGGGTGCTCGTTGCTGCCCTCAATAAAACGACGGTTACCGTCTCGAAGGCGCTTCCACGCCTCAGCGGGAGTTGGTTGAATGCCAGCCATGTGATGCTCTTAGCGGCCAGATACAGATAACGCGTGCCGCCAAGACAGCGAATCTGCGAACGGGTATGCGGGGGCTTCAAGCGTTCGTCAAGCGCTCGCGCTGAAGCTCAGCTCCTCACCGGGGTCTCCCGGAGAAAGAACCTACCTCAAATATGCCTTAAAAATGCGAAAAATAGCTAGTATGGCGCGCCTTCACACCCCCAATCTTGATGCCCAATGACGCAGAAACAATGCAAAGGGAGACGCAGCCCTCACCAAGTTGCCGCATCTGCTCACCTTAAAGTCAACACGCACGCAAACTCGTTCAGAACAAGAAAAACGAAGCGCTCGCGCGCTATCCTGAAAGGAGCACTACTGCGTCGGCGACTTCGTGCTGGAAAGAACCAGCCAGCCGACAGTGTATTCAGAAATCTCGAAGGTGAGTCTATGACTACGAACAACAATCACGGCGATCGCAACCTCGCAATGGAACTGGTCCGCGCGACCGAAGCAGCAGCAATTGCTGCAGGCCCCTGGGTTGGCGCAGGCGAAAAGAACCTCGCAGATGGTGCAGCCGTAGATGCAATGCGCTACCGCCTCTCCACCGTCAGCTTCAACGGCACCGTCGTCATCGGTGAAGGCGAAAAGGATCAGGCCCCCATGCTGTACAACGGCGAGAACGTCGGCGACGGCTCCGGCCCCTCCCTCGACGTGGCTGTGGACCCCATCGACGGCACCCGCCTGACCGCACTCGGTATGGACAACGCCCTGTCCGTGATCGCTGTGGCAGACGGCGGCACCATGTTCGACCCCTCCGCAGTGTTCTACATGGAGAAGCTGGTCACCGGCCCCGAAGCCGCCGAATTCGTGGACCTGCGCCTGCCCGTCAAGCAGAACCTGCACCTGGTCGCTAAGGCTAAGGGCAAGAAGATCAGCGAGCTGACCGTCTGCGTGCTGGACCGCCCCCGCCACGCCAAGCTGATCCAGGAGATTCGCGAGGCAGGCGCTCGTACCCGCATCATCCTCGACGGCGACGTTGCAGGCGCTATCGCAGCCTGCCGCGAAAACACCGGCGTGGACCTCATGCTCGGCACCGGCGGCACCCCCGAAGGCGTTGTCGCAGCGTGTGCTATCAAGGCAACCGGTGGCGTCATCCAGGGCCGCCTGGCACCGACCGACGAGGCAGAACGCGAAAAGGCGTTGGAAGCCGGCCACGACCTCGACCGCGTGCTGACCACCAACGACCTGGTCACCAGCGACAACTGCTTCTTCGCCGCAACCGGTATCACCGACGGTAAGCTGCTGCGCGGCGTTCGCTACAGCAAGAACGTTGTGACCACCCAGTCGCTGGTTATGCGTTCCTCCTCGGGCACCGTGCGTACCGTTGAGGCAGAACACCGCCTCTCCCGCCTGCGCGAGATCCTCTCGCACACCAAGAGCCCCGAAGAGCAGTAATCCTCGAAGAGTAGTAATCTTCGCCCCCGCAAGGGCTGAGGAGCCGCGCTAAGACTCCTCAAACATTGCACATACATACGCAGGGAGCCGCCCCCACCGAAGAACTCGGTGAGGGCGGCTCCCTCGTATATTTAGCTTTTAGTTCTCAGGCTACGCCCCAGTAAGGACGAGCCTGAACCCGTTAGCGAGAGCGGAAAGACTGAACCTTCGCCTTCGCCTTCGACACTGCATCGCGAACCGCCGGACGAGCCTTGTACGCCAGGGTGTAGGCGCGGTAACCCAGCGAGGTTACCGGAACATCCCAGGTACCCGGGTACTCCACAGACTCGCCACCGAAGGACTTCTTGAACTTCGTGAAACCAGCCCACTCGTGGTCCGGCTGATCCTCCGGCGCAATACCGAAGAGGTCAACGTACTTCAGACCCTTACGCTTAGCGTCCAGGATAAAGTTCGTCACCACCGGAATACCCGCGGACAGGCGACGATGCTCAAAAGAAGCCGCCGCATGTGCGTAAGTGCGGGTGTCATCCGAATCGTACACAAACGCCGCCGCAATCGGGGTGCTCTCACCGTTCTCATCGGTCAGCTTCGCAATGTACAGGGACGCCGCACCGGCGGGCATCAGCACGCGAGCAACCTGCATCAGGTACTCATCCTGCTGACGGTTAAAACCGTTACGGTCCGCAGTCTCATCCAAGAATGCGAACAGAATCGACAAATCCTCAGGATTCGTCGACACCTCAATAGTCACGCCCTTCTTGTGGATATTGCGGTGCAGGTTGCGGTTATTGGACTTCATGCCCTTGAGGATCTCATCCTCAGAGCCTGAAAGATCAATAATCTGAGTGTGCGAAGGCTGCACCTGGCGAGGAGCCAGAACCGCACCGCGACGAGCCAAGAAAGCAGCCGCATCCTGATTACCCCAAATAGCGGATTCAGTCGGCTCAATGCGCACAAACAGGCAACGATGCTTCGCAGCTTCTTCCTTCAACGACGTGAGAGCCTCATCAAAAGCCACAGCGCTGGAAGCGACCGGTCCGTACGGGCTGTACAGGTAGCGGCCGGTAGCGCCGCCCTCGACGGTCGCAAGGTACGACCAGCCGTTACCGCTCTTACGAATCACGGTGTGACCATTAGATTCCTGAAAACGTGCCCAAATATCGGACTGAAGAATATTGCTCATCCTTCTAGTGTATCCGAGCTTAGGGAACGTAAGCCTGGGGCTCCGACGAAGCTTCGGGCGCAGGAGTGGGGCGGGGTGCGGAGGAGCTCTCCTCCGCCTCACGCTCGGCCGCTGCCTTTGCCTTCGCCTCGGCAACTCGGGTGCGCAGAGCGGCTCCCTTGTCCATTGCGGTCTGGCGCAGATTCTGAGAGAACTGACGCAAATCAGCGTGAACCTGCTGAGCAAACGCATCGGTGCCCGAACCCAGAATACGCAGAGCCAGCAGACCCGCATTGCGAGCGCCGTTAATGGAGACGGTAGCTACCGGAACACCGGCGGGCATCTGAACAATCGACAGCAGCGAGTCCATGCCCTCGAGGTTCTTCAGACGCACCGGAACACCAATCACAGGCAGAGCGGTGACGGAAGCGAGCATACCGGGCAGATGAGCGGCGCCGCCGGCACCGGCAATAATCACGCGAATACCGCGGCTGTGAGCCTTCTTGCCGTACTCAATCATGTCCTCGGGCATGCGGTGTGCAGAAACAACATCAGCCTCGTAAGGGATGCCGAACTCGTCCAGAACCTCGGCTGCGGCCTCCATGACCGACCAATCCGAATCCGAACCCATCACAATGCCAACAATGGGCTGGGAAGAATTATAGGGAGACTGAGACATAATCCTCATATCCTTTCAGGATGCGGTGGCGAACCACCATCAATAGGGTGTGTCGGATACGCAGGATACTCTCACCCCACGCACCGGCTAAAAATAGGGCTACAGGGGGCGGCCGTCACGCAAAATGGAGGCGGCATTCGCGGCGCTATGACGCAACGCCTCAAGCTCAGCCACCGTGCCAGAAATATTCACGTGACCAATCTTGCGGCCCGGACGGGTCTCCTTGCCGTAGAAATGAATCTTCGCGCGCGGCTCAGCCGAAAGCGCCAGCGGATAGACGCCAAAGATATCTTCGTTCTCACCGCCCAGGTAGTTCTTCATCACGGCAACACCCTCCAGCACGGAGGTATCACCCAGCGGCAGGTCGAGTACCGCACGCAGGTGCTGCTCAAACTGGCTGGTCACCGAGCCGTCCTGAGTCCAGTGGCCGGTATTGTGCGGGCGCATCGCCAGCTCGTTGATGTAGAAGCCGGCGGGGGAGCCGGGAACCTCGAAAAGCTCAGCCGCCATTACACCGGTCACGCCCAGCTCGGAGGCAATGGTCACCGCAGCGGCTGCGGCAGCCTCAGCAATCTCGGGGTCCAGGTCCTGCGCGGGTGCAATAACCTCATCACAGATGGAGTTCACCTGGATGGTCTCAACAACCGGCCAGGGGCGCACTTCGCCGCTTTCACGGCGAGCCACTAGAGCGGAGAGCTCACGGGTAAAAGGAACCTTCTCCTCGGCAAGTAGAGCGGAGAAATCAGTGCGGGAAGGCAGCTGCTCGAACCACTCGGCGCTGCGCTCGCGAGCCTCCTCGGGGGAATCCAGAACGAGTACGCCCTTGCCGTCGTAGCCGCCGCGCGGGGTCTTCAGCACAACGGGCCAGCCGATTTCATCGCCGAAGGCGAGCAGCTCGTCCAGGGTAGAAACCTTAGCCCAGCGGGGGTTCGGCAGGCCCAGACGCTCAATAGCGGCGCGCATCAGGAGCTTGTCCTGAGCGTACTGGAGAGCTTCGGGACGGGGCTGAACATTCACGCCCTCCGCCATGAGGGTGCGCAGAAATTCGGTGGGCACATGCTCATGGTCGAAAGTGATGACATCCTTGCCGCGAGCAAATTCGCGGAGGGTGTCCAGATCTTTGTAGTCCCCGACGGGGGCGGTACGTACCGCTGCCACGGCGCCGACGGTGGGCGCCTCCGCGAGAATCTGCAGGTTCAGGCCAAGGTTAGTTGCTGCGGGTGCCATCATGCGGGCCAGCTGGCCTCCGCCGATGACGCCAATTACGGGTCCAGTCACAGGGTAAGTCACAGCACCTAAGTGTACCGGGTTTGGAGAGCCTGTGGGAGCAAGACCACATTAAGGTCACAGAATGGGTTTAACTGGGCGGCAGAGCCCAATATTTGGGCGTAAAAGCCGGAAGAAATCGTAAAAACCTGCCTTCTGCCCAGTCAACGTGAGATGAAAGGGAATGTCTCGTTAGCTGGGAGGTCTGTGGAAAAACTCTCAAAGGTACAAACAACCAACCGGGACTGTAATAACATATAAGAGCTTGTAAAAGAGGGGGAAACAACCGTCGGACATTGCGTTTCCAACGCCAACCGGCGCTAATCTTCCCTTTTTCCCAATAAATCTCTGCTAGATAGGTCCCGCATGAGCGCACAGATGAAACCGACCCTCACCGAACGCTTGAAATCCCTCTGGGACAGCTACGGTATTGAGGTTCTCAAATTCGGTACCGTGGGCGGCGCCGCCTTCATCGTGAACTCTGTGACGGTGTGGGTGCTGATGATGACCATCATGTCGGAATCCCACACCAAGGCGAAGGTTGTAGCGAGTGTTGTCGCAACTATTTTCTCCTGGCTCATGAACCGTCTGTGGACCTTCCGCGACTCCCGCTCCGAAAACTGGAAGCGCGAAGCCATCGAATTTGGCCTGGTGAACCTGCTTGGCATCCTCGTTGAGGCAGGCTGTGTGGCATTCAGTACCTACGTGCTGAACCTGCGCACCCCCGAGGCGTCCTTCATCTCCGGTACGATTATCGGTACCATCCTGGGTACCATTCTTCGCTACTTCCTCTACCGCTTCTGGGTCTACGGTTCGCACCGCCAGAAGGTTGACGAAGGTGAAGGCACCGACCACGAAGAGCTCGGCCGAATGTTTGACGAAGCTGCCGCCATTCTCGACGGCGAAGAGCCTGCAGCACGTAAGGCTACCTCTGAAGCAGCCGCACCCGAGTCGCAGGCGAAGCCCGGTTCGCAGAAATCCTAGACCCCGCCTAACACCGACCATCAGCTAAGACGTGTTCTAAAAACTTATCCCCCGATACGGCGCGTATCGGGGGATAAGTTTTTTAAAATCCAGGAAACTTGGAAGAATCACTCGCCGCGGGGAATCTCCGCCGCACGCTCGGACGCCATCAGGGATGCAAGCTGCTCACCTTGCCAGTCCACACTCGGGTCAGCCACAAACACCGCATGACCGGAGAGCAAAATCGCCAGAACCTCCAGCAGGGCGCTCAAGGTCGCCTCCGAGGCATCAAAACCGTAGTCGGGGCTCAACTCCAAAGCGAGCGCACGCTGCCCCGAAGGTAGCGTATAGCCCGCCGTACGATAGGCCTGTGCCTGCGTGAGAGCCTGCTCGTAGGCTTCCGCGTAGCTGAAACCCTCAATGATTTCTACCGAATCATCGGGAAGTAGACCCGAGTACTGGTCGCCAAAGCTACGCACCAGAGCGCAGTAATCGAGCACCTCCTCGGCGTGCGGAGCCAGCGACTGCAGATCGCCGGCGTAAGAAAGAGCCAGCGGTGCACGGTCAACCGCCAGAAGGTACGCGGGGTCATTCGTATAGCCCGCCTCCTGCTCAGAGCAGACCGCAGCAACCAGCGGCTCATCCCGCTGTAGCAGAGCGCCCACGCGCAACGCCGCTAAGCCCAGAACAATAGTGCGCCAGTGCAGGGGTGCCTGCAGATCAAAACCCTCACCGGGCTCCAGCTCGCATTCTTCAACCAGCAGGTTTGCGCTCTTATCAACCCAATTCATGAGGACCCTGCCGGAGAGCTCGATGCGCTCGCCGTTTGCTGAGTACCAGATGAGGGCGGGGGTCTGCTGGCTGCTGAGCTTCTCAAAGAAGCGATTCAGAGTTGTGGGCATGGATGCGCCGGCGGGGGAGAGAGTAACCATGTGTTTCACTCTACCGCACCGGGGGTGGAGCGGTCAGGGAGAATGTGCGCGGTGCTAAAAGATGCAAAGGTAAAGTAAAAACGCCTAGGGTGCCCTAAAAACCTAATGGTTCAAAATATTTGACAGTCCTAAAGCCTCATTTTGGTAATGTGGCATAAAAATAAGTTGGAAATGTAAATGCTTCGCAATGCCTCGGAAAAATATTCAGAAACTGCATAGTGAAAAGATAAGTTTTTCTTATCTAATTATTAGATTCTTTCCCTGAGCTCGAGATGGGATGGGTGGGATGGTTGCCGTAAGCCCTTATATTTGCAGTCAGGATGCGAATTTTGCAGGCGGTGGAAAATAGCCCTGGAGAAGGGGAAACTTAAGGTGCTCCTTAGGTGTGAGTGAGGGCAAGTGGTGCGTGCGAAAATATATAAAGGTCAAATTTACATTAAATATGACGCCCCTAACACATACATCTAAATATTGTTTAAGTCTAGTTTGACGAAACGGCGTGTCGCACGTCTAATAGATATATAAGCGTGTTTGCTCTGGAAGGGACCGTAGAGGCCAAAGCAAACCATGCCACACCATACACACTAAGATTCCGTCCACGACGGATCCGCAGACTCATTAAACTCACAATGAGAACACGGAAGGAAAACCCATGGGCTCCTACATTGCATCGGACCGCTCCATCGCGGCCGCGCGCGCATCAGGCGCTCAGCACCGTAGCATGAATCCCACTCAATCTCTCGAAAAAGCCGCCGACGCCTTTCTCTCAGACGCTGAACGAAACATGCCTGCCTGCACCGACGTATGGACCGCAGCGGCAGGACTCTACGGAACCGAAGGCGAAGACGGAGAACTCGCCTGGCAAGCTGAAGCACTCTGCGCCCAGACCGATCCCGAAGCCTTCTTCCCCGAGAAGGGTGGCTCCACCCGGGACGCCAAAAGGGTATGCGGTGTATGCCCCGTGCGCGAAGAATGTCTACAATATGCAATGGACAATGACGAGCGCTTCGGAATCTGGGGCGGCCTGTCAGAACGTGAACGCCGCCGACTGCGTAAGCAGGCGAACTAAGCCAGGAAGGTACCACCCACATGCAGACCGCACGACTGTGCTCCCGCCAGACCTGCCAGCGAGAGGCGACTGTTACTCTCCAGTACTCCTACGCAGACTCCACGGCCATCATTGGCGCTCTCTCTGAATTTCGTGAGCCCCACGCCTACGACCTCTGCGATGATCACGCTGCACGGCTGACGGCACCGCAGGGTTGGCGAGTGGTCTACAAGGTACCCGTCCAGGGTTCGGACACCACCGAATCCTAGAATTCGAACCCAAGAATTTAAACACCCGAATGCAAAGAACCTTCCGTGAATTCATGCGGAAGGTTCTTTGCGTATGAGAAACTGGCAGATAGTACAGACACCCGCAACTCACTCAAACACCATTCACTCGAAAAGAACGCGAGATCCATGAGCAAAGAAACACACCGAGGAATGTGGGGCGCACTGCGCCCGGCCATCCGTCGAAATAGCGCCGAAGAACTCCTCAAAGCTCGCCGAGCAGAGACCGTGACCAGCGAACCGGCACCGCACACCGGAGCCTTCGGACGCATCGTAGCAGACGTACCCACCGTCGCCGAAGAACCCGACCTGCCTACCGGTTCCGTACCCGTTGTCCCCGCACGTAGCAAACTCCGCGAACAGGGCGTCGGCACCCGCGTACGCACCCGCACCAACGTCTCCACCGGCTTCGTGCCCCTCGTGCGCGATTCGCAGAGCACCCCCAAAAACCCGACGCTCAGCGACCTCAACCGCGAAACCATGCAGAGGGCAGCCGAAGCAGAAGCAGCTGCAGCAGCAGAAGCCGAAAATGCGGCTGAAGCAGAAACCGTCGCTACCGCGGAGGCGGCAAGCGCCTCCACCGCCGGACGCAAGTACCGCACCGAAACCACCCGCACCGGTCACACCCACGCGGTCGCGGACCCCAACGCACCGCTATCTTCCCTGGCTGCCTCGCCCGAAGCTGCAGAACGCGCCGCAGCCCGCGAAGACGCCGTGGAAGACACCCCGCGCTTCCTCAAGCTCCGCGCAACCCTCATCGCGCTCACCGTACCGCTGACCGTACTCATGATCGCAATCCGCGCTGTAGCCTCCGCGCCCTTCCTCTGGCTCGAATACCACCGCCCCGGATTCCCCGAAGACAGCTACGGCTACTACCTCGTCGAGAGGATGCGCCTGGGCTCCTACGGCGTGGACTACATCAACAACTTCGCGCCGCGCGAATACCTCGCCCGAGTCACCACCGGTGCCGACAACACCCTCGCCTTCACAGAAGCAGAAGTGAACCACATGCACGACGTGAAATGGGTACTGCTCATCGCCACCGTAGCCGTTGCCGCACTCTTCCTGCTGACGCTCATTAGCAGCATCTCCCTGCGCGAGCGCGCCCCCGGCACCATCCGCCGCAGCCTCTTTGCCGGCGCATGGATTACCCTGGGACTCATCGCGGTGCTCGGCGTTGTGGGCGTCTTCGGTTGGGAATGGCTCTTCACTACCTTCCACCAGGTGTTCTTCCCGCAGGGCAACTGGGAATTCTCCATACGAAGCTCCCTGATCCGCCTCTACCCGCCGCAATTCTGGATCGACGCGGCAATCGCCGTAGCGGTCCTCGTAGCAGCGCAGATTATCCTCCTGCTCGTGACCACCTGGCCCACCAAGTACCGCAAGCTCAAGGCAGAACGCCGCCGCCAGGAACGCCAGGAACTGCGCGTCAAGCTCGCCTCCGCACGAGTCAGCGAGAACTAAAATCATCAGCCGCTTCACCGTGCAAACCAGCGCGGAAAGGGCACAACAAAGGGGGCTGGGCTCTACCACACGGTAGAACCCAGCCCCCTTCGCTATACCCAAGCTCGTATCGCTCGAGCCTAAATCCAGGACTTAAACCACATGTGCGAATACCACTGCTCATACGGAATCACCTGAGCAGTCCACAGCGGCATAAAGTACGCACTCAACATGAGCACACCCACCAGGTAAATCGCCACCAGCGTCACGCCCAAACGGGCACGCAACACCGAACCGCGAGCACCCGACAGCGCCAGACCCAAAACACCCGCCAACAGCAGGATCAGGAACGGCTCAAAGGACAGAGCGTAGAAGTAGAACATCGTGCGAGTCGGGTACATAAACCACGGGAAATAGCCCGCACCGAACACAACTAGCAGCGCACCAAAACGCCAATCACGCTTCAACAGCAGGACCAGAAGCGCCACAATAATCGCCGGAATAAACGCCCACCAAATCGCCGGGTTACCGATATTCAAAATAGCCTCGGAACAGGACTTCACGGTACAACCCGAAGAACCCAGCTTCGGCGACTCATAGTAGTACGAGGTCGGGCGACCCAAAACCAGCCACTGCCACGCCTGCGAAGCATACGTATGCGGGCTACTCAAACCAGAATGGAACTTAAACGCCGACACATGGTACTCCCACAGGGAACGCAGATCCTCAGGAAGCCACATGACACCCTTGCCCGGGTTCTCAACAGCCCAACGGCGGAAATACGCATTCGACGACTGGAACCAGCCTGCCCAGGTGCTCAAATACACCAGCAGACCCACACCAATCATCTGGAAGAACGCGGGGATGCCGTCACGCACCAGCGCCGTCAAACCCCACTTGTCCAGGCCCACAATACGGCGAGCATTAATATCCCAGAACACCGTCAGCAGACCCATCGCCGCAACGAAGAACAGCGAATTCCACTTCACACCCACCGCGGCACCGGCACACACACCGGCAGCGAAACGCCACAGGCGCAGACCCATGCTCGGGCCCCACGGCATCGGCGGAAGCACACCGCTATTCTGGCGTGCCGCCTCCGCAATATTGCGCGCCAACACGCGCCGCGCCTGAATACGGTCAAGCACCAGACACACAAAAGTCGCGAGAATCCAGAACATCTGGAAAATATCCAGCAGAGCCAAACGAGACTCCACCAGCATCAGACCATCCACAGCAGCCAGCAACGCCGCAATAGTCGCCACCGTCATCGAACGGAACAGCAACCAGCCAACATAGGCAATCAACGCCACCGACAGGGTGCCAATCACCGCAGCAGAAACACGCCAACCAAAGGGATTATTATCACCAAAAATCGCCATGCCCGCGGCAATCATCCACTTACCCAACGGTGGATGCACCACATACTCTGGCGAATCCGTCAACAGACCCGACGGGTGACCCGCCGCAAAGGAAGCATTAGCGTCCTTCGACCAGCTCAACTCATAGCCATAATGCACATACGAGTAGGCGTCCTTGGCGTAGTACGTCTCATCAAAAACAATGGCATTCGGATGCGCCAAATTATAAAAACGCAGAATGCCGGCAACCAGCACAATCAATGCAGGCGCCAACCAACCCCAACGCGGGGCACGAATATAGGCAACAGCGAGCGCATCCAGCAGAGAATCGAGGCCGTAACGACCGCGTTCAGACGAAGAACGGGTCAAATCGGCCGGACCAACCGGAGCGGCAGATGCGGGAGAAAGTAGCTTAGGTATCTTCACCCCATCAATCCTAAAGGGTCAGAACGCACGATGCACCATTTCAGCCCGTGAACGGCTTATATGAAGCACCCTGAACCTGCGCCTGAGGCAGCGCCCCGCCCGGCAAGATCACCCGGCGCCGGACAGAGCGCGGGCGTTACACTTAGTGGGTACACGAAGACCAGACACAGACACGAGGCCTGCCATGACCGCACCCGCAGAATACACCGAAGAGATCGTCGACCCCGCAGAAACGGTCGAGGCGCCCGATACCGCTGTCACCTCCGAAGAAGGCGGCGTGCTCATCCTCGGCGGCACCCCCATCGGCAACCTCGCTGACGCCTCCGACCGACTGCGCTCGGCTCTTGCCACCGCAGACCTCATCGCCGTTGAAGACACCCGCAAGCTACGAACCCTCGCTTCCGGGCTTGGCGTGCGCACCCGCGGCCGCGTCATCGTCAACCACGACCACAACGAAGCTGAACGTAGCGCAACCATCGTGCAGGCGGTGCAGGACGGTCAGCGCGTGCTGTTGCTCTCGGATGCGGGCATGCCCACCATCTCCGACCCCGGCTACGTTGCCGCCGCAGCCGTCGCGGAAGCCGACCTGCCCGTCACCGTGGTGCCCGGCCCCTCCGCTGCACTGACCGCGCTCGCGCTCTCGGGTCTGCCCACCGGACGATTTACCTTTGAGGGTTTCCTCGCCCGCAAGGGCTCCGAGCGTTCGCGCCGCCTCGCCTCGCTGGCGGGAGAGGAGCGCACCATGATTTTCTACGAATCCCCGCACCGCACCGCCGCAACCCTGGCAGACTTCGTGCAGATCTTCGGCGCTGACCGCCGCGGAACGGTCAGCCGTGAGCTAACTAAGCTTCACGAAGAGGTTCGACGCGGTACCCTGGCTGAGCTTGCCGAATGGGCTGAGTCTGAACGCGTCCGAGGCGAAATCGTCATTATTGTTGAGGGCGCGCAGGCCCCCGAAACTCCCGAAGCGCAGGACGTCGTGCAGCTGGTTCTCGACCGTGTAGCGGGCGGCGAGCGCCTCAAGAGCGCCTGCGCCGCGGTCGCTGCCGAGACTGGCACCTCCAAGCGTGACCTGTACGAGGCAGCCCTGGCTGCCCGCTCCGAATAACCCAAAACACCCGCAGTTTTATCCCGAGGATTTATCAATGTGTCAGAGCCACCCCGGTCCTGAAATCACCCAGGAGTATCTGAACTCCCTCGCCGCCCTGGCGAACTACACCCTGCCCACCCCCGCGGCACTCCAGGCAACCACCCTGCCTAACGGCTGGGAGCCGGTGCCCGGTGAAGTACCCGCACCCTATAAGGCGGAACTTTACACCGGCATCAGCGACGCCGAAGGCGGAGAGGGAACCCGCCGCCGCTCCACCGCCGGCGAGAACGGTCGCAGCCGCAACCTGGTCTTCCCGCCCGCCCCCGAGCCGCTACCGTACCCGATTGTGGATAACCACACCCACATGGACCTGCTCGACGGCGAAGTAGAAATCAGTGCCCGCGATGCGCTCGATGCCGGTGAGAAGCTCGGCATCGGCGCCATCGTGCAGGTCGGATGCGATATCCCCTCCTCCCTCTACGCCGTGGCCGCCGCCCAGGCTGACGAGCGTGTGCTGGCCGCCGTCGCCATTCACCCGAACACCGCCCCCGAGCTGGCTGCAGCCGGACAGTTGGAGGCGGCGATCGCCACCCTCGACGAGCTTGCCACCGCCGACCGTGTGCGCGCCATCGGTGAGACCGGCCTGGACTACTTCCGCACCGGAGATGAGGGTAAGGAAGCACAGCACTACAGCTTCCGCGAGCACATCCGTCTGGCAAAGAAGCATAACCTGGCGCTGCAGATTCACGACCGTGACGCGCACGAGGACGTTGTGCGGATCCTGGATGAAGAGGGTGCGCCGGAACGTACCGTGTTCCACTGCTACTCGGGTGGGCCCGAGCTGGCCACAATCTGTAACGAGCGCGGCTGGTACATGAGCTTTTCGGGTACGGTTACCTTCAAGAACTCGAAGGGTATTCAGGAATCGCTGGCGATGGCTCGTCCCGAGTTGATTCTGGCTGAGACGGATGCGCCGTTCTTGACCCCGCATCCGTTCCGTGGTCGCCCGAATGCGTCTTATATGACAAATTACACAGTGCGTTTTATGGCGGCTCACCGCGGTGAGGAGCTGGAGGCGTTGTGCCGCCGCATTCGCGAAAATTCGGAGCGTGTGTACGGTCAGTGGTAGGCTGATCAGTCTGCTAGGTTATGAGGCGAGTGTATTTTTCAGTACGATGTTCTATGACAGTTGCAATTGTGCATTATCTTTTTATTAGCGAATGTGCATGTTTCTGTGATAGTTTCATATTATTCACTCTCATAATAAATATTCTCTTCCGGAAGTCGTAGACAGAGATACCCCAACCACCTGACGTTTGCACGACATGTGCCATGTCCGGGTTCCCCTCTAAGCACTATGTGCTCCCCATGCGACGTCATCATGAAATCGGAGAATTCTTTTGATGAGAATTACTAAATATGTTCTGGGCCTGGATGGTGCTAACCGTTTTGACTCGTTCTATTCTGTGGGCGCTCCCGCACAGGGGTTTGTCCGTTACTCCGCGGTGGACAACCGCGATAACCACGTCACCGATGAAGAGTTTGACGTAGAGTTTTTCCGTAGTCGTTGGCATTGTGACCCTAACCCCGCTGAGAAGGGGTGTATGCTCAGCCACGTGAAGATGTGGCGTGACTTCGTCGCTAGTGACGCTGATTGGGCGCTGATTGCTGAAGACGACATCCTTATTTCTCCTGACGCTGAGGCGGTGGTGAACGCAATTATCACGAAGTACCCGCAGGTACAACTGGTGAACCTTTGTGATTCTTTTGCGAATGACGCTGGCAAATTGAATCCGCACGTGGAGTATATTCGCTTGTCGTTGTTGTCTCCCTTCGTATACGGCAAGTACCGTATGGGTAAGCCGTACGGTAGCTGGCCTTTGGTTTGTACTGGCCTGTATCTGATTTCCCGATCGGGTGCTGAGCTGTTGCTCAAGCAGTTCGAGAGTAAGGTTCCGGGTACTGTGGCTGATGACTATAAGCTGTACCAGCAGTGGGGCGTGGATGTGCGTTTTGTGCAGCCTGGTCTGTGCGGCTGGGAGGGTAGTAGCGTTATTCTGGAATCCGGTAAGCGTCATCTGGATAAGGTGAATAGTCTCCAACACGGTACTGGCCCTCTTGACCGTTTGCGTATTGCTTTGGCGCCTAAGAAGCGTATTACAAATGCTAAGAATGCTCTGGAAGCCACTTTTGATGAGGTGAAGCACCGCCTGGGTAAGGCGGAGTAAAGGGGAAATTCATGGCAAATTCTGAAATACGTTCTGGGACTGGACGGCGCTAACCGGTTTGATTCTTTCTTCTCGGTGGGGGCACCTGCTCAAGATTTCCAGCGTTATTCTGCGGTGGATAACCGTGATGATCACCTCACTGATGCACAATTCGATAGCAAGCTGTTCTTGACTCGTTACGGTAAAGAGCCGAGGCCTGCCGAAAAGGGTTGCGCTTTGAGCCACTACCACATGTGGAAGGACTTCCTCGCTTCAGATGCCGACTGGGCTTTGCTAGCAGAGGACGATGTCCTCATTTCCCCTGACCTGCAGCCTGTAGTGGAGAGGATTATCGAAAAGTATCCTCACGTGCAGATGGTTAACCTGGGCGATATCTACGCTTCTGAAGCTGGCAAGCTCAACCCGCAGGTTGATTATCCCCGTCTTTCGTTGCTTGCTCCTTTTGTGTACGGCAAGTACCGTATGGGTCGTGCCTATGGTTCAAAGCCTCTGTATGGTGCTGCCTTGTATCTTCTTTCGCGTTCTGGGGCTGAACGACTCGTAGAATGTTATGGCGAGACGGTTCCCGGCGTTGTTGCTGATGATTATTCTCTCTACCGAGAATGGGGAGTAGACGTATATTTGGTGCAGCCCGGTCTATGCGGTTGGGAAGGTACTAGCCTCATTCAAACTTCTGGCGTTCGTCACTTGGAAAGTCTCAAGAGCACGCAGTATGGTACCGGTTTTATCGACCGGTTGCGCATCGCCCTGGCGCCGAGGAAGCGTTTGCAGAATGCAAAGAATGTCCTGGAGGCAACTTTTGAGGATTTGAAGCGGCACCTGGGGCGGTAACCCAGAGACGGAATGGGCTACTGCTATCACATAAAAATTGATATGTGGGGCTTCTGCCTGACTTTTACCCCCTCCCTATCGCACACACGATAGGGAGGGGGTACTCGTTTGTTAGGCACCAGTAGAGCTGCAACATATGGCGTCTTATTCTTGGAACATCTGAGATTGGTGCATGTTGTATTCAGCATTGGGCGCGGATGTGCGCTACGCGTAGCCCAATCTGCGCGGCTGGGAATAATCCCGCGCCTCATCACCGACCTCAAATATTCGCCATATTGAAACGCCGTCTAAGGTCTATAGACGAACAATATCGTTGATTTCCCGCGTGTCCTGCTGGCTCTGAAGGTACGTACGGCCATAGCTAAGACCGCTTGGTTGTCTACCGTTGAAGATGTGAAGCACCGCCTGGCACGGTAACCTGGAAGGTAGCACCCTCCACCTAACCGAAGGAATACTGTGAACAATCTGCCCCTGCTCGGACCGGCCGAGATTCGCGAGCTCGCTGAGAGCCTCGACATTCGACCCACGAAGACTCTTGGGCAGAACTTTGTGATTGACCCCAATACGATTCGTCGTATTGTCAATGCCGCGGAGATTTCATCTGAGGAGACGGTGCTGGAGGTCGGCCCGGGTCTGGGCTCGTTGACCCTCGGTATTCTGGACGCGGCGAAGGACATGGTCGCGGTGGAGATCGATCCGCCGCTGGCTCGGCAACTCCCGCACACCATTGAGAAGTTCCGTCCCGAGAAGGCGGGTGATATCGATGTGGTGCTGATGGATGCGCTGAAGGTGACCGAGCTTCCCCGCACCCCGGCCGCCCTGGTAGCGAACCTGCCCTACAACGTGGCGGTGCCGGTGCTCCTGCACCTGTTCGGGCAGTTCCCGAGCATCCGTCACGCGCTGGTGATGGTTCAGGACGAGGTTGCCGACCGTCTTTCGGCGACTCCGGGTTCGAAGATTTACGGTGTTCCCTCGGTCAAGGCCAATTGGTACGCCGAGGTGTACAAGGCGGGTGTTATCGGCAAGAATGTGTTCTGGCCGGCCCCGAAGATTAACTCCGGTTTGGTGGGCTTCCGCATGCGCGAGGAGCCTCTCTCAACCGTGGACCGTGACCTGGTGTTCACGATTATCGATGCGGCCTTCGCCCAGCGCCGTAAGACCCTGCGCGCTGCGTTGAGCTCCTGGGCGGGCTCGGGTGCGCGTGCGGAGCAGATTTTGGTGGCTGCCGGTATCGCCCCGACCGAGCGCGGTGAGAAGCTGGACATCCACGGCTTTATCCGTATCGCGGAGGCTTCGCTGACCGTCCCGGCTGAGCCTGCCGCAGAGTAGTTTCCTCCTGCACCGAATTTTTTCATTGATGTTCTTAAGCGAGTTTCCGCGCGAAAGGTGTATGCGCTGATGAGTACCGCCTCCCAGACTGCTATTTCGGTTGATGCCCCCGGAAAGGTAAACCTGTACCTTGCTGTGGGGGACGTTCGTCCGGACGGCTACCATCCGCTGACCACGCTTTTTGCTGCGGTTTCTCTGACCGAGACCGTCACCGTCTCTGAAGGGCAGACTCAGGGCCTGAGCCTGAGCATGGATATTGTGCCCGGTTCCCTGGTGGATCAGCAGATGCAGGCTGGCCAGTTCGATCCCGCCGACGTGCCGATGGACGAGCGGAACCTCGTATACCGTGCCGCCGAGCTGATTCTTGCCGAACACGGTATTTCTGGGCACGGCGTTGAATCCGCGCCGGCGCTGCACCTGCACATTGCGAAGGCTGTACCCGTGGCCGGTGGCATGGCGGGCGGTTCAGCGGACGCGGCTGCCGCCCTCATTGCTACGGACCGCTATCTGCACGCAACCGGCCGCACCGGTGCGCTCTTGACCCAGACGGATTATGAACGTCTTGCCGCGCAACTGGGCGCCGATATTCCCTTTAGCGTGCGTGCCGCGCTCGGGCAGGCCCTCGCACTGGGGCAGGGGACCGGTACCGAGCTGCAGAATATTGCGGCGCCTCGGGAACCTCTGCACCTGGTGATTGTTGCCGCGCAGTTTGGCCTCTCCACCCCCAGCGTATTCAAGCAGCTGGACGCGGGCCGTGCCGCCGGTGAGTATCCCGCCTCCGGCGAGCTGGTGGAACCCCTAGAGCTTCTGGAAGCCCTGAACTCTTATGACGGTTCGGAGGCGGCGCTCGCCTCCCTAGCGGCCCTGTTGCGTAACGACCTGCAGGCACCCGCACTCTCGTGCGCCCCGCAGCTGGCTGAAACCCTGGCCCTGCGCAATGACGGGGCAGTGCACGCATCTCTGGTGTCTGGCTCCGGTCCGACCGTGCTGCTACTGGCCTCTTCTCAAGCACGAGCAGAGGCTCTCGCTACCTCTCTCCGTGTTGAGGGCCACCACGCCGTAGCTGCCGAAGTTACTAGTGCGTAGCTCATATATCTGTCACACTAGATAACGATTTATCACTCACTGACTTCTATTATTCTCTGACGGAAAGGGAGAATCTTATGAAGGTTAAAAATATTGTTATCGCCCAGGACCGTTTTAGCCTTCTTGGCGGTATTACGACCGTTAACAGGATCCTGGGCAGGGCCTTTAAAGAAGCCGGGTACAACGTTAGCTATCTGGCGCTCTACGACAATACGGGAGATAACCCTGACGCTGTGACCCCGGATTTTGTGATCCGCGCCGGTTCGCTTGTCTCGAAGACCACCCATAATAAGCTGGTGTACAACAACCCCGGACCGCTGGGTGCCGTGCTGGCGGCTAAGAAGGCATTTACCGTCCTGTGGGACCGCTATAACGCAGTGCGCACCCGCCGTTACCTGCAGTCGCTGGGCAAAGATACCGTTGTTCTGACCTCGATGACCGACATTGCTGAGTATCTGGTGGACTATGCGCGACAGGGGCGGAAGCAGGGGATCGGGTATCTCTACGAATTCCACAGCGCTTTCGACAGCTTTCACCGCACAACTCGTGAAAAGACCCTTAAGGATATTGGGCGCTACTACGACTCCTTCATCGCGCTTTCTGAAGGAGACGCGCGCCTCTTTGCTGAATGGCTGAACCGCCCGGTTGACGCTGTCTTTAACCCTAACGTTTATATCACCCCTGAGATTCAGCAGAAGATTATGGGCATAGCTCAGCAGAAGAAGCCAGTTATTCAGTATATTGGCCGCTATGGGGCTGAGAAGGGTCTCATGCGCATTCTGGAGAGCTTCATTGCGTGTGCGCCGGAGTTCCCTGAATGGACTTTGAAGCTCAACGGCAGCGGAAATGACGAGACTGAGCGTCAGATGCATGAACTTCTCGAGACCCTTGAACCTGCCCTCGCCGAGCGTATCGTGGTGGGTGGACCCCTGAGCTCCGAGCAGGTGCTTGAAGCCTATGCTGAAGCATCATTGACCATTTGTGCCTCTGATTTTGAGGGTGGCCCCATGTCTTTGCAAGAGGGCATGCGCGTTGGTACGCCTTTGGTTTCTTACCCCTCCAGCTATCTATTGTTGGACTATTTGCCTGAATTCGGCTATCTCGCTGAAGAACGTAGCGTTGAGGCGCTGACGAAGCAGCTACGCCTGGCTATAGGTGATGATGAATTGAGAGCTAAAAAATCTGCTTTGTGTGTTGAGAAGTCCTCTATTTTCTCTCCCGAATATATTGTTCAGTGTTGGGAGAAGGTTTTTGGCTCTATCCACCGTTAGCTGTAAGCACCGAGGAATGCTTATATAGAAGAATGCCGGTTCTAGATTTAATCTAGAACCGGCATTCTTCTATATCCTCTGCAGGCTAACCATTAGAGGTGCATCGAAAGATACGTTATTATCCCATGAGCTGACGTTCCGGGACCGCATGGAAACGGTATTGGAGCATCCCCTTGAGAGCGCCTAGGTTTGCACCGGCTTCTCGTGCACCCACCAAACGAGTAGCAGGGAAGAGTAGCAGCGGTAGGGACTTCGCCAGGGCAATAACCGAGTACTTGATGCTCGGGCCGGTCATACCCCGGTCCTTGAAACGAGCCCAGAGGAGCATGCGGTAGTGCTGGTAGTTACGTTGCTGACGGAAAATCTGCTTTGGGGTGGAGCGAAGACGGTAGCGTACCAGCGAGGCGTAGGTCTTATAGAAGGGCACGCCGCTTAGGCTCACGCGCCAGGAGAAATCAGTCTCTTCGGACCCCGCGATGTAGCTACAATCCATGCCGCCGTTACGTATGTATACATCGCGCGGGACGGAGAAATTGCAACCGGTAATTGAGGGCAGGAAACCCGCGAAGGGAGGTACCTGGTCTTCGGTCTCCACGAGGGAGCTGTTCTCTAAGACCTTCTCGTCAGAATCGAGGGGCACGCCGTAGGCTTTGAGCACCTCAGTGGGATTGGTATTGTGCAGGTTAGCTCCCGAAACGAGCGCGGGGCTGTGCCTGTCGTGTACCGCTAGGTGGCCTTCCAACCATCCGGTTTCCACGTAGTCGTCCGAGTCACAGTAGACAAGAATCTTGCCTCGGGCTTCCAACGCACCAACGTTACGGGCATTAGCGGGGCCCTTAATGTTGCTGGAATCTACCCAACGCAACGGGTAGGGGGCGTTGAACCTCTCTACCAGTGCGCGGGTATTATCAGTGCTACCGTTGTCGCTGACCAGCACCTCGAAAGAGCGGCTAGTTTGCTGTTCAGCCAGGGCTTGTAGCTGCTTTTCAATGAATGCGGCGCCGTTGTAGACAGGAATCACGACGGAGGCTTCGTACGCGTACTGTTCGCTCATGTTATTCACCGAGTTCCCTGACGCGGCGGGCGGGGACACCGGCGTACAGGCCATTCGGCTCGCAGTCGGAGACCACCACAGCACCTGCGGCAATCATGCATCCCGCGCCGATGGTGACGCCAGCAATGACGGACACGTTCTGGCCGAGCCAGGAACCGTCACCAATCACGATGGGAGCCTCAACATTTTTTCCTGCACGCTGGCGTGAGGGGCCCATCTCGTGGCTTGCGGTGCATAGGGTGACGCGCGGGCCCAGGTAGACGCGGTCGCCTATCTGGACTGCGCAGTCGATAAAGATATCACGGTTAATCCAGCAACCGGAGCCAATCCGAGCCCCTGGAAGAATCTCGGCGGTGGGGCACACGTAGGTGCTATCACCAATGGAGACACCGGCGGCGCGGAGTTTTTCGATGCGTGCCGCGCGGCGCTTAGTCTTCTGCTTCAGAAAATGCTGATGCTTGAGCTGTTTGAGAGTGTTGAGCATGAATACCTTCATAAGGGTGGGCAGGGAAAAATGCTCCCTATAAGTATTAAAGGTTACTATCTAATGGTAGCGGGATATCGCCCCGACGAGGCGATATCCCGCAGAAGTAGATAAGAAACCCACTGTTATATATAGCACATAAAGTAGACGTTAGCCCAGTATCTCGGAGAGCTCGAGCCAGCGCATTTCTAGCTCGTCAATCTCGTCCTGAAGAACCTGCTGCTGCTCGCCCAGAGCGGCCAAACCGGCATAGTCCGAGGCATCGTGCGCGCTCATCTGCTCGGAGAGCTTCTCCTGCTCTGTAGCGAGCTTGGCGAGGCGAC